>ERZ1673741.141-NODE-141-length-97258-cov-32.154378_pt1 | contig 97258 bp, 72 predicted proteins | sample MGYA00580209_ERZ1673741 | MGnify/ENA primary metagenome ERZ1673741 (study PRJEB41218, sample SAMN15661754) | gut metagenome | host: Homo sapiens | place: Canada: London | collected 2015-08-20/2019-03-30 | study: EMG produced TPA metagenomics assembly of... | reverse complement strand
AACATTGATTGCACGCTCGCTGCGCATCCCTTTTTCAAGGCAGGACGGATAAAAAACGCCATTTCGCGTTTACGGAATGGCCAGTTGAATCTCGCCTTGAAGCGTATTGATGGTACGCGGTTTGAACCCGTTAGCGTGGTCAGTTCGCAAGTCCGTACGCTGATACGGAGTTGCGTGGAGATAGTTCTCACGTTCCATTTTCATTGCTTCGTTGAAAAGCATCTGCATGATTTCACGCAGACCGTCAAAACCTTTTTCAGAAACGATTTGCAAAATCGACTGAGGCATGCTAAATTCTTCCATTGTGATAAGTCCTCTCGTTTTGTTTTCAGGGAAGGTTAATAAAGCAGTTCGGAGAACTTATCACATTTTTTTTGCTAATTCAAGTGCCTCCTCGCACTGGCACCCTTTGCGATTTTACAGAAAATTCGTTACACAGACCAACAAAAGCAGCTGAAGGGCTTGCGCTTTATCTTCCTGAAGAATAATGAAAATTTGCCGGAGGATGCCAAAATCAGTCTGTGTAATATGCGAGGAGAATTCCAAGAGCTTGGTGATGCGTATATGTTCAAAGAGGCTTTGCGGGCTATTTATTCAAGAGCCCAAACATCTTATCATGCCAGAATCGCTTTTTCATCGCTGGATAAAGCTTGCTGAGGAAACACGAATTCCTGAATTAAGAACAATGGCAAGGATCGTCGAAGAGACAAAAAAATGGCTGCCCAATAAGGATTCGAACCTCAACAAACTGAACCAGAATCAGTTGTGCTACCGTTACACCATTGGGCAACATCGCTGTCGATGTCTTTTAATATACTGGTGTTTGAAAAAAATGCAAACGGAGTTTTCAAAAAAAACAAAAAAAGATTTTGCGGTTCTGTATTGGTCCATGTCGCCGATGAGAACCGCGGGCGTTTTCCGCTCAGCTTTCTGCACTGAAGCTGTTGCATGGGTGAATTGTAAAAGTAAATACACTTTTGCAATTCACCCTTTTAACTTTACAACGCACATTTCCGTATCTTTTCAACTCCCCCGGCTTGAAAAAAATAAAATACGATGTATTTTAAAATCCATCTTATTTATTAAAACCGGGAGCGTTCCTTGTTACAGATTCTTACAACCTTGCTGCTCTTCGCCGTCGGCGGAACGGCGGCTCTGCTCGCGAACCGGAAAGACCGCCTGGCGGTCCGGTTCGGATACTTCTCATGCATCGCCGCATGCATTTGCGGCCTCTTCGGGGCAACGCCTCTTGTCTTCGGTTCGCAGGGGGAAACGCAATGCGTCATTCAGACAGTTTCATTCTCGTTCGACCGTCTCTCCGCACTCTTCCTCCTGCCGGTCTGCACGGTCGGCATCCTCGCGGCGACTCATGCGGTCGGCTATCTTGAAGGACATGCGGACGGACGGCAGGGATATTTCTGGTTCTTCTTCAACGCGACGCTTGGGGCGATGACCTGGGTGACGGTCGCCGTGACTCCGATCGAGTTCCTGCTCGCGTGGGAACTGATGGGCATGATGAGCTTCGCGCTCGTCGCTTTTGAATACAAGGCGCACGAAACGCTTCGCGCGGCATGGGTTTACCTGCTGGCGTGCCATGCTGGCGCGGCGTTCCTGATCCTGATGTTCGTTTACGGCGGAGCGGACAATGTCCCGCCGGCGTTCATGGCTGCGGTGATTGCGCTCGGCATGATCGGATTCGGACTCAAAATCGGCTTTCCCGCGCTGCATGTCTGGCTTCCGGAGGCGCATCCGGCGGCGCCCGCTCCAGTATCGGCGGTGATGTCCGCTTCCATGATCAATCTCGGTTTCTACGGAATTCTGAGGATGCTTGTGAATTCCGACGGACCGCTTGACATCTTCGGCTGGAGTTTTCTGATTCTCGGACTTTCCGGCGCGTTCGGCGGCGTGCTGTTCGCTCTCGCTCAGCGCAACCTGAAGCGTCTGCTCGCGTATTCCAGCGTGGAAAACATGGGAATCATCAGCATCGGTTTCGGTCTCGGATTCCTCGGCGTTGACAAAGGAGACCATGTGATGGCCATTTTCGGCTGTGCGGGTGCATTTCTTCACATGCTCAATCACGCAGTGCTCAAAAGCGCGCTCTTCCTCGCCGCAGGTTCGGTGCTGAAGGCGACCGGACTGCTGAACATGGATCGCCTCGGCGGACTTTTCAAGCGGATGCCGTGGACGGGAACGGTGTTCACGTTCTCCTCGATTTCAATCAGCGGACTTCCGCCGTTCAACGGATTCCTCGGAGAATTTCTGATTTACATGGCGGCGTTTGCCGGAATCATGACGGAGCGCGGAGCGGTGTTCGCCGTCTCGGCGCTGAGCGTGATCGCTCTGGCGCTGATCGGCGGTCTTGCGGCGGCGGCCTTCACAAAGGCGGTCGGCGCGGTGTTCCTCGGCGAACCGCGGTCCGGGAAAGCAGCGGAGGCGAAAGAGACGCCGCAGGTGATGTATTTCCCGCTCGTCGCCGCATTCCTGCTGACGCTCGCGATGACAGCTGGCGCGCCGGTGATCTGCCGCGCATTCACGCCCGTTATTCAGCATTTCACGGGATTCCCGCAGGATACCGTTGCAACGGAGATGTTCCGTCTCAGCGAATACATTTTCCAGATTGCGGTTTTCTCCGGTCTTGCGCTGATTTTCTTCATTGCGCTCCTGATTCACCGCATTCTGCTTGTGAACGGGCGCAAGGAGGAAGTGCGCGGAACATGGGACTGCGGATTTGCCGAACCCACTGCGCGGATGGAATACACCGGAACGGCATTCGTTCAGCCGCTTGTCGATTTCTTCGCCTGCTTCCTGCGTCCGAAGAAAAAGATTCACAAGCCGGATGGTCTGTTCCCCGCCCATGCGGAGATCGCCGTGGCGACGGAGGACGCGGCGGACCGCGGAATCTGGCGTCCCCTGTTTTCGTTTACGGCGAAGCTGGCGGACCGTTTTCATCGCCTGCAGTCCGGTTATCTGCATCTTTATATCCTGATTATGGCGCTTGCTCTGCTTGCGATGCTTGCGTGGGGGTTCCTGCTTGACCGCGCGCCCGCGCCGGAAGTTTCCGTGCAGGACGGCTCTCAACTTGTGAAGGCGGTGAAATGATGGAAGAACTCTCTTATCTCAACGATTTCATCTGGGGCGGTGCGCTCGTGCTTTCGCTTGCTCTCTGTCCGCTGCTCCCCGGAATCATCAACAAAGTCAAGGCCTTCTTTGCCGGACGGAGGGGGCCGCGCGTTCTGCAGCTCTATTACGACATGGCGAAACTGCTGCGCAAGGAGAGCGTCTACAGCTCCACTTCGTGCGGCTTTGTGCGTCTGGCTCCGCTCTGCGGGCTCGCGGCGACGTTCTGCGCAATGCTGTTCCTGCCGTATGCGTTCTGCAACTCCCCGCTCGCGTTCGGCGGCGACGTTCTGCTGTTTCTCTATTTTCTCGGATTCGCCCGGGTGACGACGGTGCTCGGCGCGCTGGACACCGGGTCCAGTTTTGAGGGGATGGGCGCAAGCCGCGAAGTTCACTTCTCCGCGCTCGCGGAAGCGGTGCTCCTCTGCATCGTGGTTTTCTTCATCATGCTCACCGGGTCGATATCGCTCAGCGGGATGCTCAACAGCATGGGGCTTGCGGCGTGGACTGTGAGCGGTACTTCCCTGCTGCCGGTCGGCACCGCGATTTTCATCGTGATGCTTTCCGAATGCTGCCGCGTGCCGTTCGACGACCCGGAAACGCATCTGGAACTGACGATGATTCATGAAGCTATGATTCTGGACAACGGCGGCCCCGACCTTGCGCTGATTCATTACGGCGCGGCGCTGAAACTCTGGCTGCTGGCGTCGTTCTTCGTGACCGCGGTCATGCCGTTCGGCGTGTTCTCCGTCCTGAGCTCGATTCCGCTCTACTTCGGAGCCGTGTTCGCGACCGCCGTTGCAATCGGCGTTGTGGAATCGGCGATGGCGCGTTTCCGCTTTCTGAAGGTCCCGCAGATGCTTATGACGGCGCTCTGTCTCGCCGTTATCGCAATCGTACTGATGCTGATTTTTGAAGGGAGCGTGAAATGACCGGACTGACTGAAATCCTCTTTGTCGCGATTCTCGGAGTCGACCTGCTGCTCGTGGCGGCAAGCCGGCTTCTGCACTGCATCCGTCTTGTGGCGGTTCAGGGGTTCCTTCTCGGAATTCTGCCGCTGGTGATGTGGAACTGGACCGATGCGCCGCCGCATGCGGAACTGATTTTCATCGCCGCGGTGAATATCGGACTCAAGGGTCTGGTTCTGCCGTGGCTGCTGGCGCGGACGATGCGTTCGGCGCACGTCTGCCGCGAACTTGAACCGATGATCGGTTATTCGTTCTCGATTCTGATTGCGCTGCTCATTACGGGCGGTTCGTTCCTCTTCTGCCGGAACATCGACTGGACCGGACACTCGGCGTCGCTGCTTTCCGCGCCGGTCGCGTTCTCAACGATTCTGATCGGTCTGTTCATCATCATCGCGCGCCGCAAGGCGATCACACAGGCGATCGGATTCCTGGTTTTTGAAAACGGCATCACGATTTTCGGAACCGGAATGACGCTGGAGTACGGACTGATCGTTGAACTCGGAATTCTGCTCGACGTCTTTGTCCTCGTCTTCGTCATGGGTATTGCGGTGTTCCAGATCAGCCGCGAATTCGATCATATCGACTCCGACCGTCTGAACAAACTCGGCGACTGGAACGAAACGGAAGAGAAAAACGAACCTGCGGAGGATCCCGATTTATGATTACTCTTCTCCTTGTCTTTTTCCCGCTCGCGGCGGCTCTCGCGGCGTATCTCGCGGGAAACAACCGGATCATCATCCGCGTCTGCCTCGCGCTCACCGCTCTGCTGCACGCGGGACTCACGTTCTGCTGTCTTCAGCTTCCGCGCGAGATGACTTCATGTGTCTGGAATGGACAGGAATGGATCGGGCTTGACCGGACCGGTTCCCTGTTCCTCGTCATCACCTCGCTGCTGTTTCTCTTTGTGACGGTGCACACATTGCTGTGGCTTCCCGCCGAATACCGCGCGGAGACAAAGCCCGCGCCGCGCGGTCATTTCACCGGACTTCAGAGCGAACACATCTTTATTCCCTGCATGCTCGCGTTCCTGGCGACCATGACGCTGGTCATCACCTCACGCAACTTCGGGCTGCTCTGGGTGGCAGTCGAGGCGACGACGCTGGTGAGCGCTCCGCTGATCTGCTTCCACCGTTCGGACCGCTCGCTTGAAGCAATGTGGAAATATCTGCTGATCTGCTCGGTCGGCATCGGCCTTGCGCTGTTCGGAACCATGCTGATGGCGGTCTCCGCGCAGTCGCTCGGACACATCGGCATGAACATGGACGTCCTCGCGGCACACGCGGATGAATTCGACCTCGGCTGGTTCAAGGGCGCGTTCATTTTCATTCTTGCGGGCTACGGAACGAAGATGGGGCTCGCTCCGTTCCACACGTGGCTGCCGGATGCGCACAGCGAAGCGCCCGGAACGATCTCCGCCCTGCTCTCCGGTTCCCTGCTGAACTGCTCGTTCCTCGGCATCATCCGCTTCTGGCAGATTGCGCCGGAGCCGCTGAAGCCGTTCTGCGGAAACCTGCTGACGACGCTCGGAATCCTCTCGCTGGTGGTCGCGGCGTTCTTCATCATCCGGCAAAGCGACTTCAAGCGGATGCTCGCCTATTCGAGCGTGGAGCACATGGGCCTCGCGGCTCTGCTCTGGGGACGCGGACTGGAGGATTACAGTCTGATTCATCTCTGCGGACATTCGGTTATCAAAATGACGCTCTTCCTTGTCGCCGGCAACATCCTGCTTGCGTACGGGACCCGTTCGGTTTCAGCCGTCGGGGGAATGTTCGGACGCCTTCCGCGCACCGCGACGCTCTGGACGCTCGCGATATTGCTGATCTGCGGAACTCCGCCGTCGCCGCTGTTCGTGACGGAGTATCTGCTCGTGCGCGAATCGGGATTCCTGCTCGGCGCGGTTGTGCTTCTGCTGCTGTTCGCGGTGTTCGCCGGAATGTCGATGGCATGTCTGAAAATGTGCATGGGAACGCCGGGCGAAGTCAATCCGTCCGACGCCCGGGCGCGCGACACGGAACGCCTCCAGACAGTTCCCGCCGTTGCAGTCGCGCTTGCGCTGATCGGCGGACTCGTTCTGATTTTCATTCTCAATCAGGGAGAACTTTGATATGGATACCGGATTTCTCAAACTGAACAACGCCGGCTCCGCGCCGATGACCTCCCTGCCGTGTCCGCCCTTCGCGGAATTCCGCAGAATGCTGACCGACGCCGTCCGCACCCGCGGCTGGCATGTCGCCTCGTTCTTCGCCATGCCGGAGGAAAAGAACGGCGCGCGCCTGATCGCGGTTCTGACCGACGACGCGTCCGCATGCATCCGTCTGCTTTCCTCGCATGTTTCCGGCTCGTACGCCGCGTTGACTCCGGAGTGTGCGCAGTTCCACTGGTTCGAGCGCGAAATTTTTGAACAGACGGGCATCATTCCGGAGGGACACCCCTGGCTGAAGCCGATCCGCTTCACCGCTCCGGAGGCGAAACCGGGCGTTGCGGATTATTTCCGGCTCCACGGCTCCGCCGCGCATGAAGTCGCAGTCGGTCCCGTGCACGCCGGAGTGATTGAACCCGGACACTTCCGTTTCCAGTGCATGGGCGAAGACGTCTATACGCTGGAAATTTCCCTCGGCTACCAGCACCGCGGAATCGAAAAGATGCTGCGCGGCGGTCCGGATAAAAAGACTCTGCATGTGATGGAAACCGTTGCGGGCGACACGTCGACCGCTTCCGCCGGAGCGTACTGCAGCATTCTCGAAGCTCTCGACCCGGAGTGCCGCGTCTCCGCACGTTCCGAAGCGATCCGCGCGGTTGCATGGGAACTGGAGCGTATCGCAAACCATGTCGGCGACCTCGGCGCGCTCGCGGGCGACGTCGCGTATCTGCCCACCGCATCCTACTGCGGGCGAATCCGCGGCGAATTTCTGAACATGACCGCGACGATTTGCGGCAACCGCTTCGGACGCGGTCTCATCGTTCCCGGCGGCGTCGGTTGCGATATTGAAATGGGACGCGTGCTGAAGATCCGCGACTGGATGGACCGCGTCACCCCGGAGCTTGAAAACGCTCTGGCGATCATGTTCGATTCCCCGTCCGTGCTGGACCGTCTGGAGAACACGGGCGTCGTTTCCGTGGAAACAGCACGGGAGATCGGACTGGTCGGCGTTGCGGCGCGCGCAAGCGGCATCCGCCGCGACGTCCGCATGAATTTGCCGTACGGCTGGTACCGCACGGCTGCGCCGGCTGCGTGCTGCGCAGGTTCCGGCGATGTGTTCGCCAGGGCGGAAGTCCGCCGCCGCGAACTGACCGAATCGCTCCGTTTCGTCCGGAATCTGATTGAGAATCTGCCGGCGGAAGAGGAGACGCGCCCTCTGCGGAAGCGTCTGCCGGATACGATCGCGGTTTCGCTTTCCGAAGCCTGGCGCGGCGCGCTCTGCCACACGGCGGTGACGGCGCACGACGGCTCGTTTGCGGCGTATAAAATCGTCGATCCCTCGTTCCATAACTGGTTCGGGCTGGCGATGGCGCTGCGGGGCGAACAGATTTCCAATTTCCCGATCTGCAACAAAAGTTTCAACCTGTCCTACTGCGGACACGATCTGTGAGGAGGTTCCCATGCTGAAAACGTTGAAAGCCAGGCTGACGCAGGGGTATCGCACGAACAAGTTCCCTTACGCCGCTCCGCAGATGCCGGATCGCTTTGCCGGTCTGCCCGAAATCGCCGGAACCGCCTGTCCCGCGGAGTGTTCGCTCTGTGCGGAGGCATGCCCGACCGACGCCGTCATGCGTTCCGGAGATTCGGTTGCCCTGGACATGGGCAAATGCCTGTTCTGTTCCGCGTGCGCGAAGGCGTGCCCGTCGAAAACGATTGCGTTTACGAAGCAGCATGACCTGGCCGCATTCCGCCGCGAGTCGCTGATCCGGACGAAGGATTCGGGTTACAAGTATGAGCTTCAGCCGAACCGCCAGATTGCGGAGCTCTGCGGCCGTTCCCTGAAAATCCGCCAGGTTTCGGCGGGCGGATGCGCCGCATGCGAACTCGATTTCAATGTTCTGAACACGCTCGCATGGGATATGGGGCGTTTCAGCATCCAGGTGGTTGCGTCGCCGCGTCACGCCGACTGCGTGCTGGTGACGGGACCCGTGAGCCGGAACATGCTTCTTGCGCTCAAGAAAACATACGAAGCCGTGCCGAAGCCTTCTTTTGTGATTGCATGCGGCACATGCGCGATTTCCGGCGGCCTCTATGCGGAGAATCCGGAAACGTGCGGCGGAGTGGAAGAGATTCTGAAGCCCGACCTCTATGTCCCCGGCTGTCCCCCGCATCCGGCGACGCTTCTCGAAGCCCTGATCCGTTTTCTCGGACGCCGACTGCGGTAAGCGTCACCCGTTTTCCCCGCACGGAAACAATCCCGTTTTTTTGATTCCACACCCTTCGTTTTGAATTCAGAACGAAGGGTTTTATGTTATAAATATAACATTTTCTTCCGGACGTTTCCTGTGTTTGCCTATTGACTTTTTCGCGTAAATGTTGTATAATCTGTACGAGGTCTGAACAATGAAAAAGAAAAAATTTGCAACGAACATCAATCTCAGCGAACTTGCGAAGGAACTCGGGATCAGTTCCATGACCCTGTACAGAGTCATGAACAATGAACCCGCGGTCCGCCCGTCCACGAAAAAGCGCGTGATTGAGGCTCTGAACAAAAAAGGCTACAATGCATATCAGGGGCAGACCGGCGGCAAAGTCGTCTTCGATTTCAGTCACAACAACTATCTGCTCTATTTCGGCGCTCAGCTGATGCAGAGACTTTCGGACAACGGATTTTCCATTGTGCTGACCAATCACCGGGAGAGACGGATCGCTTTTCTGGACGCCGCGGCGGAGGCCGAAGTGGTCGTCTTCTGTTCCGAACCGGATGAGAGCATCGTCGCGGAAATGCGGAAACAGAATCCGCAGATTTACAGCATCTCCCTGTTCGGTTATGCCCGGAACGTGGACGTCATCCTCCGCAGCAACGATGCGCTCGGCGGCGCCCAGGCGGCTCATCATCTCCATGCTCTCGGACACAGGAAGCACGTCGCGGTTCATCATCACTGGAATCATTCGGATGCGGAACGGCGCATTTTCTACTTTGCGGCCGAAATGAAACGGCTTGATCCGGATTGCCGGATTGACGTGCTCCGCAGTTTTCCCGAACAGGAACTCTGTCAGACCTGCCAGGAGTATTTTATCCGGAACCGCGAAACCCCGTCGGCAATCTTCTTCGTCATGGATTCCGGTGCGCAGGAGTTTTGCAACGCGGTCCGCCCCTTCCTGCCGGACGAGATGAAGTGTATCGGAATTCTGAGTTATGGAGTCTATGAAAAAATTTCCGCAAAGGATATGGTCAGCGCAAACATCGACCGGATTGATTTTTCCGCGGAAGATATCCTGCGCTGGATAACATATCTGGTTACGAACCGCCCGATGCTCGGCTGTGACGGTTCCATGGAAATGATGGCGGAGACAAAACTCTATGTTGCCGGATCTGTTCCGGACTTGCTGCGGAATCCGGAGAAGAGTGAAAGGGGCGGAAAATGACGGACAACGGATGAATTCTCTTTTTTTGGAAACGAAAACAAAAAGATAAACAAACGAAAGGCAGACAACACCATGAAATCTCACACGAACAGAAACAACCGTTTCCCCGTTTCATGCTGTAAGCGGGAATCCAGGAGGTTCACCCTTATAGAGCTCCTCGTAACGATTGCGATCATCGCCATCCTCGCCGGCATGCTTCTGCCGGCCCTGAACGCGGCACGGGACAAAGCCCGCGCCGCAAAGAACCGTTTTTTTGCAATTTTTCCAATTTGCGTAGATTTGCGGAAGATTTTTTCGTTTGCCTCTTGACAAAATCGCGGGTATGTGCTAAAATAAAAGAAAGCAAAAATCGGATCGTACAGATTTCCGGGTTCACATAATATCCATTATGTTAAATTCCCCGTGTTCAAAAGAACAAGTTTTTCTTCTGCGAACACCTCCTTTTCCGTTTTTTTTGTATATTCCCAAGTTTAACATAATGAATATTATGTAAAGTTCCGGGAGACTGAAGCATTCAACAAAAAATTGAAGGAGGTAGTCACCATGAATGCGGAAGGAAAACATACCAGCATCAGTCCTGTAAAAAGAAGGTTTGCGAAGTTCACCCTTATAGAGCTCCTTGTGGTAATTGCTATTATCGCAATCCTTGCCGGGATGCTTCTGCCTGCGCTGAATTCGGCGCGGGAGAAAGCCCGCGCCATGCAGTGTCTCAGCAATCTCAAAGGCATCGGAACGGCGTTCACCCAATACACGATGGACAACAACGGATACGCTCCGCACGCCCTGGGCAATCTTGCGGGCAGGACAGGACTAATGACACAGGGAAAGTGGCATGACATGCTTTATCCCTACACCGGAGGCAAAGGTGAAATTTTCGATTACTCTGCGTTGGAACGGAGAAGCGACTATGAGTTCCGTCCCCGCGGGATATTCCGCGATCCGGCGGAACGCGACCAATGGTACAATCCTTTTACCACAGTCCGCCATTACACAACCAACTACTGGATCAGCGGTTATGGCGGTCCGTTCGAAGACAGAAATCTCAACAGAATATCCCGGGCATCCACCTGCATCACCGTTCTGGACGCGAAAGGCGACGCCAGCCAGCACCCGGCGGTTTCCGACCATGTCGCCGACTGCCACAATCAGAAGGAAGCGCATGTCGACTACGCGCGTCATCCCGGAATCCGGGCGAATATTCTCTTCCTCGACGGTCATTCCGCGGCAATGAGCCGGAGTCAAATCCCGTATTCCTTCGGGTCCGCCCGCGGAGTTTACTACTGGTACGGATCTTTGAAAGATCTCGGCTATCCGGAATACAAATAACGCAAAGGGGCAACTATGAAACACACAATTCTTTTTGCAATCACAAGCATGTTCGCCGCATGCGGAGTCTGCGCGGCGGGAAATCTCGTTTTCAACTCCAGTTTCGAACTCGAAAACGCTGGATGGAACGAACACGTGTATCACAAGTCGAACAGGGCGGACGGAAGTTACCGCAGCGCAGTCTCATACCCTGCCGGAGACGCCGTTTCCGGCTCCCGGGCGCTGCGCATCGAGCCGGGACCGGAAAATGTGGACACGATGGTTTTCAGTTACAACTTCCCGGTAAAGAAAAATACCGACTACACGTTTTCCTTCTATCTGAAACAGGTAAAACCGGGTCCCGTTTCCTTCGCCCTTGATCTGCTTTCCTTGCAGCGCGCACTTCGTTATGACGCCTCCGGACGCCTTCTTCCCGACACGGGTTTTGCCAATGCGGCAAAGGAAGTCTTGACCAAAACCGGACGCGCCAAAGTGACTCTTTCCGGCAACTGGACTCGTCAAATCTGCACATTCAACAGCGGGAATCACTCGGCATATTCCATCCGCATCTACATGGGCGGAGGAAGCAAGGGAGCCGTCCTGATTGACGATGTGCAAGTCGAAGAGGGACGCTCCGCAACCGCCTATGCTCCCAAAGAGGCGCTGGAACTGGCAATACAGACGGAAAGCGGACTGTATGAAGAACCCGGACAAATCAACGGCAAAGTATACGCGGTTTCCTACACCTCCGACCTGAACCGGAAAACCGAACTTACGCTGATCGACGACTTCTACGACCGCGAAATTGCAAAGCAGACGGTCGATCTGAATCTGAAAAAAGGAAAAGTTGCGGTTGTTCCTTTCACGTTCAAAGGGAAACTGCCCTACGGTTCGTATCAGATCTTCTCTTCGCACCACCCCCGCATTACAACCGGAGCATTTGTCCGCGACTGGAATCAGCAGCCGGAAACAATCCGGTTCAACCGGATCAAACGAGGCGATGAATCCTATCTCTCCGCCGCAAAATTCGTTGCGGTTCCGAAGCCGCGCAAAAAGACGGATGAAGGCTTCCGTATCGGCACAACGGGGTCTTATACGCCGGCGGGCGACAAATACATTATGTCGGAGTACGGCCCCACGGAAAACAGAATTCAGCTCATCCGTCTCGCAGGCGGAAACGTTCACCGGACATGGGACGGAGCGCTTGCTCTCTGGAAAACGATTGAACCGGAACAGGGAAAATTCGACTGGACCCGGACCGATTATGAAATTGAACAGGCGGCCAAAACCGGCACGGACGTCATGTGCGTCATCGGCGGACTCCTGGGCGATCATCGCGGAATCGACATCTTCCTCCCGAAATGGGTTCGCGACCGCGACCGTTCCGGAAACCCGAACGGCACCCCCATGCCCGCGGACACCTATTTCGGACAGCTTTACAAGAAAAACTATTTCCGTCCGCAGCTCTCCGACTGGCGAGCGTATGTCTCCGCAATCGCAAAACGCTACAAGGGGAAAATCAAATTCTATGAGATTCTGAACGAGTCGAATCTCTACATGTATGCGGACAACTACATGGAATACATGAAAGCCGCATCGGAGGAAATCCGCAAAGCCGACCCGGAAGCGAAAATCCTCGGTATCTGCTCGACTTCCGACTTCGGGGCGAATATCGACGATTTCATCGGAAAATGTCTCAAGCTCGGTGCGGACAAATACATGGATCACATCACGATTCATCCCTACGCCAAGCTGGACAACAGCATTCCCACCACTCAGATGGACGCCCGCCGCAAACTGCTCGGAAATCTCAAAAAGTTCGGATACAAATCCGGGCTTTGGAACGGGGAGAACTATTATATCATCCCCGACTGGATGCCCGCGACAGATTACGCGGCTCGCGTTCTTCCCGAAGACCTGGCGCGGCATCTCATCATTGACATGGGCGAAGGCTGTTTCGGCTCAACCGCAACTCATTTTCAGACATTGACGTCCCCTCGCGGCATGGGGCTGATGGTGGGAAATCACGGCCGCGCATTAATGAATCCCGACGCCCGTTTCGCCGCCCATGCGGCAACGGCTCACTTTATTGCGGGCGCAAAACCGCTCGCGACGCATGACCTCCGGCTGGGAGCTCTCGCATACACGTTCCGCCGCGGCGATACACTCCATACGGCGATCTGGAACTCCAGAGCGCCCGTGCCGACGGAACTCAACATTCCGCCCATGCGCCATAAAATCTACGACATGATGGCCAACCCGGTTCAAACGGAAAAACCTCTTCCGCTTGATGCAAAACCCTGGTACATCGAATGGGCGCCGGAAGTCAGCGTCGCGGATGCCATCGCCTGGGTCAACAGCCACGCAATCCGCAGCGACGTCTCGTTTCTCACCGACCGCGTGCTGATCGGGCGCGAGGACGGGGGAAACCGTCTGATTTTCGCAATGCAGAATCTGACGGGAAAACCGCTTGACCGCAAGACTTTTTCCGCCTCTTCCGACGCCTTCCGCTCTCCGGTTGCACAGAACTGCCGGAACTGGAAAGATTTCAGATTTTTCACCTTCTCCATCCCCGTCGAACTCCAGAAAAACGACGCGGTGCAAGTCCGTTTCAGCGCAGAGGATTTTCCCAAATTCACCCTGACCCGTCCGGCATACCCGGTTCAGCTGCTGACGCTCGGCCCTGTTCCGCATACGTCTGATATTTCCAGAAATTTCCGAGGCAAACCGACGTCTCCGGAAGATTTTTCGGCGGCGGTCACGCTCCGCGCAGATTTCAAGGGAGGATTGCATGTAACTGTAAATGTCAAAGACGACAAGCCCGGCAAACCTTCCAAGTCCGCCTGGGACACCGACAGCATTGAACTGTTTATCGACCGGGATCCGTTCTCCGGCGACCCCGTGAAATACGGTCCAAAAACGGAACAGCTGATATTCCCCCGCAATGTCAAACAGCAGAATAAGGGCAATGTCTCCTGCAGAATAACAGAAAAAAACAACGGCTGGACGGCGGATATCCGGATTCCGGTTCGGTATGAAGACTTCCTCGGACTCGACATCGCCGTCAACGATTCGGACGGAGAACACCGCAAAGCGCAGCTTGTCTGGAACGGAACCGACAGGAATTTCATGGAGCGTTCCGGTTTCAAGCTGATCCGTGTCACACCGGCATTCACCTCGCGTGTGGATATCCGGGTAAACGGAGCAGACGGCAAGCCGCTCCGCACGAACAAAAACGACGTCACCGGACGCTCCTGGACGCCGCAGGAATTCACGGTCACTCCCGCGCATGACGGCAAGCTCCCCCTGCTTTTCATGAGCGGGTATTCCACAAATGAACAGTACACAGCGGAATACCGCAACATCTCCGTCTCCGGCGGCACGTTGAAAAATGCGGATTTTTCCGAAAAGCGGCCGAATGGAACGCCGAAATACTGGTTTTTCGACAAACATTCCGGCTTGCGTGCGGAAGACGGAAAAACGGTGCTTTACTCGATTCACAATTTTCCCTGCAAGGGCGAAATTGAAGTGAAAGCCGGCGTTCCCGTCACCGTGAAGTACGAAAGCAGAGTCAAGACAAAATAAGCGTCCGCGGCAACGCCGTTTATTTTGAAATCCGCGCGGGACGACCGCGCCTCCGGCCTCCTGCCCGGCCGGCGCGCCGGGCAGGAAATGCCGGAGTTTCTTTTTGAAAAAGTAAAGAACTCAGCTTGCTTTTTCGAAAAAACGGATTAAATTACTGAATCATAATGACGCCCTGGTAGCTCAGAGGATAGAGCAACTGCCTTCTAAGCAGTGGGTCGTGGGTTCGATCCCCGCCCGGGGCACCATTAGTTTTTTTATTTCCCGAAATACGTTCCGCGCCTCTTCCGCGATCCCCCGGGAATCCATGCGGAACGGTGCTGAATCAAAATTTTCAACAACAGAATCCGATGAACGGATGTTTTGAAAATCTTAAAATGCAACCGGTTGCATTTTAAGATTTTCAGTTCAGAAAACTCTAAAAAAGGAATTCGTCATGCAAAGAGAAGAAGAAAGCATTTACATCGAACGCTGCCGACTCTTTACCCAGAGAATCCGCGGCGACCGTTTCACGGAAACAATCGAACTCAATGCGGAATTCGCGAAAACGACTGATCCCGTTCCGTTTGAAAAACGCCTCGAACTCTCATACGCTCCGCTTCATGAAGGCGACGTCTGGGGCGGCAAATGGGAAAGCGCGTGGGTTCATGTCCGCACAACCATCCCCGCCGCATGGAGACGCAAAAACCTTGCGCTCTATCTCAACTTCTCCGGCGAAGCCATGATCTTCGACGACTCCGGCTGTCCCGTTTACGCGGTCACCGGCGGAAGCAACATCAATCCGCATTACTTCAAAGAACAGTTCATTCTGCCCGAAAAAATAAAGAAAAGCGGAAAAGTCGACCTCTGGATCGAGCTTGCCGGAAACGCGCTCTTCGGCCTCCGCCAGACCGAGGATCCCGCGCTCAAAGAAAAGAACCCCGACGGAACCTTCACCGGGCTGGTCAAGGCAATGTCGCTGGCGCTCTTCAACACGGAAGCGTGGAAGCTCTGGCTCGATTTCTGCACAATCTTTGAAGTCTTCAAAACCTTCCCGAAAGAGGATTACCGCTCCCGCCGTCTGCTCGACGCCATGAACCGCGCAATCAACGCATACGACGAAAATCCGGAAAACGCCGCGGCCGCACGCGAAATTCTCGTGCCCGTTCTGCACACTCCCGCATACGCCTCCGCGCTCACCGCGACGACCGTCGGCCATGCGCACATCGACACCGGCTGGCTCTGGCCCGTCCGCGAAACCATCCGCAAATGCGCACGCACCTTCTCCAGCCAGATCGCACTCATCGAACAGTATCCGGATTTCGTGTTTGGGGCCTCCTCGCCTCAGCACTATCAGTTCGTCAAGGATTCCTATCCGCTTCTCTACAAAAAAATCAAAAAGGCGGTTGCCGCCGGACGCTGGGAGCTCTTCGGCGGAATGTGGGTCGAAGCCGACTGCAATCTCATCTCCGGCGAATCCATGATCCGCCAGTTCCTCCATGGGAAAAACTTCTTCATGGACGAATTCGGCATCGACGTGACAAACCTCTGGATTCCCGACGTTTTCGGGTACTCCGCCGCCCTCCCCCAGATCATCAAAAAAGCGGGATGCCGCTACTTCCTCACTCAGAAAATCTCCTGGAACAAAACCAACCGCTTCCCCTACCACACCTTCCTTTGGCGCGGCATCGACGGAACGGAAATTCTGACACATTTCCCGCCCGCCGACACCTACAACTGGCTCGGCGAACCGCAGACCATGAACCATGCGCAGTCCCGCTATCATGAAAGCGTCCAGACCGGAGAGTTCCTCAATCTCATGGGCATCGGCGACGGCGGAGGCGGCCCCTCGGAAGAACACATCGAATTCGCGCGCCGTCTCGCCGACCTCGAAGGAATGCCGCATGTCCGCTTCGGACGCGCGGACGACTTCTTCGAGCGTCTCGACACGCACCGCGACGAGCTTCCGCGCTGGAACGGCGAACTCTATCTGGAAATGCACCGCGGAACATTCACCACACAGGCCCGGACGAAAAAGAACAACCGCAAGATCGAACAGCTCCTTGCCGCCGTCGAATTTCTCTACTCCGCTCTGCCGCTCGCGGATTATCCGCAGAAAGAACTCGACGCGAACTGGAAGACTCTGCTCATCAACCAGTTTCATGACATCATCCCCGGTTCCTCCATCACAAAAGTGTATGAAAACACCGAAAAGGAACATGCGGCGGTCCTCAAAAACTGCATGGAGCTGATCGCACGCGCCGGCAGAAAATCCGCCGGTTCCCGCACGTTTCTCAACACGCTCTCCTGCGCCTGCACGCATCCGGTCGAGCTCCCAGCCGACTGGGCCGCGCACACAGTCTCCGCAAACGGGGAAGAGCTCCCCGTTCAGAACATCCACGGAACGCCTTGCGCTCTCTGCACAATCCCCGCGGGAGAGGCACTCGTCCTCAAGCGCGGCGCAAAGAGCAAGTCCGCCGCGACGAAACGCAAAACGCCTGTCCTGGAAAACGAATTCATCCGCTATCGTTTCAACGCAAGCGGCGAACTGACGGAAATCTTCGACAAGCAACGGAGCCGCTCCCTCCTCGTCCCGGAAAAGACCGGAAACGCGCTCCGTCTCTACACCGACCGCCCGACCTGCTACGAAGCATGGGACATCGAGCCCTACTATCGCGACCAGGAACCGCAGGCCCCCCGCGATGTGAAGCTCTCCGCCGTTGAAACCGGCGCGCTCGGCTCCACAATTGAAATCAGCGGAAAGATCGGGGAAAAGTCCTCCTTCACTCAGAAGATTTTTCTCGCTTCGAACAGCCGCCGTCTGGAATTCCGCACGGAAGTCGACTGGCGCGAAGCGCGCAAAATGCTCCGCGTCTCCTTCCCCGTCGACGTCTTTGCGGCAGAAGCCGGATTTGACATCCAGAACGGTTTTGTGAAGCGTCCCGTTTACCTCAACACCAGCTGGGACGTCGCCCGTTTCGAGGTGATCGGCCATCGCTACATGGATCTTTCCGAACGCGACTACGGCGTGGCGCTTCTGAACGACTGCAAGTACGGCTACGCCTGTGCGGAACGCACCCTTGATCTCTGTCTGCTCCGCTCGCCCAAATATCCGGACTGGAACGCAGATCTTGGAGAACAGTCGTTCACCTACGCGCTTCTCCCGCATGAGGGCGATCTGACGCACTCCGACGTGATGCAGGAAGCCGCGAACCTGAACCGCGCCCCGCTCGCCCTCCCGGGCAACCTGAAACTGACCGCTCCTGTCACAATCGAAAGCGACGGCGTCAGCCTTGAGGTCGTCAAGAAGGCGGAAAAAGAGGACTGTGTGGTCATCCGTCTCCTCGAAACGCACGGAACCGACTCCACGGCGCGGCTGAACTTCCGCGATTCCGGCGTAAGGCTCATCGAAACGAATCTGATGGAATGGACCGACGACGGCGAAGTGCCGGTTTCCGGGAAAACTGCGAAACTGCGCTTCAAGCCGTTTGAAATCCGCACGTTCAAACTGAAATAAGAAAACTCAAAAAACAGCAGCCGCGGATTCTCAATGCGGAATGAGAATCCGCGGCTTGTTCTTTTGCGTTCCGTCCGGTCAGAACGCTTCCGTTTCCTTGTAGTCCGCACTGAACCGGAGCGTTTCCTTCCGCGAAACGAGCCCGTTCATGCTGAGCAATTCCAGCGCCTTGCGGAGTGTTATCATGCCGTCTTTCGACGCCGTCTCAATGGCCGACTGAAGCATATGCGTCTTCCCTTCGCGGATCAGGCTCTGGATCGGCGGGGTGCCGATCATCACCTCAAACGCCGCAACGCGCCCGCATCCGTCGAGGCGCGGAAGCAGACGCTGGGAAATCACGCCGAGAAGGGCTCCGGAAAGCTGCTGCCGGATCTGATTCTGCTGGCTCGGCGGGAAGGAATCGATAATCCGGTCGACGGTCTGCGGTGCGCTGTTCGTATGAATCGTCGCAAGCACCAGATGCCCCGTCTCCGCGGCGGTGAGCGCGGAAGACATGGTTGCAATGTCGCGCATCTCGCCGACCATGATAATATCGGGCGATTCGCGCATCGCCGCCTTCAGCGCGGCTGCGAATTCCAGCGTATCCGAATGCAGTTCCCGCTGTTCCACAACCGAACAGGCATTGTCGTAAACATATTCAATCGGGTCTTCAATGGTGATGATATGACTCGGACGGCTCCGGTTGACCATGTTCAGCAGACTCGCCAGCGTCGTCGATTTCCCGCTTCCGGTCGGACCGGTCACAAGAATAAGCCCCTGCTTCTTGTCCATCAGACGGACCAGGACGGGAGGCAGAAGCAGATCCGTCGGCGACGGAATTTTACTCGGAACGACGCGGGCGACCACGCCGAGGCTGCCGCGCTGATAGAACGCATTCACACGGAACCGTGAAACCGGCGGGGGCCCTCCCGCATCAAGCTGAAGCGTGGCGGAAAGCGCGAAATCCAGCTCGCGCTTCTCCTCCAGAGCAACTCTCTGCCGTCGCGAGATGACACTGAACAGAAGCCGTTCGATATCTTCCGGTCTCAGCGGCGGCAACGCCATCGCGCGCAGTTCGCCGTTCAGACGCAGCACGGGCGCGGTTCCGGAGGAAAGCAGCATGTCGCTTGCATGATTCTTGACCGCCGCGCGGAAAAGCGTGCGCATGTCCACAAGCCCCTCCTCGTCCTCCTCGCCGCCGCTGCCGTAGCGCTGCGCAAAGACGTCGTTTCCGTTTTCCATTCCCTTCATGAGCAGATCGAGTTCGTTTGCATTCCCCGATGCGGCCAGCGCGGTTGTGCGGGTGATGATTCCCGCATCGTAGAGCTGAAAAAGCGAACGGTTGAACGTGATCATTCCCTGCCCGATCCCCGCCTTGAGAGTGAGTTCGAGCGCATTGAAATCGCGCTCCGCAATCTGCTTCCGGACCGTCGCTGTTCCGAGCAGAATTTCAACCGCGGGAAGCATTCCCGTCTCATCCGCGCGCGGGACAAGACGCTGCGAAACAATCGCCTGCAGTGCAAGTCCGAGATCCGAAGCCGTCTGTTCGCGCAGAGCGTCGGGGAAAAGCATCAGCAGCCGTTCCACCGTCTGAACCGTATCTGTCGTGTGAACGGTCGCAATCACAAGATGTCCCGTCATGGCGGCGGCAAACGCCACCTGCACGGTTGCCGCATCGCGCAGTTCTCCGATGACGATGACGTCCGGATTCTCGCGCAAGGCGAATTTCAGAGCCTGCGGATAGCCGCCGGTTGCACTGGAAACTTCCCGCTGGGTCACGATTGATTCCCGGTCGGTATGCACAAATTCAATCGGGTCTTCAATGGTGAGGACATGACGTGCGGAATGTGTGTTGATATGGTTGATCATCGCCGCAAGCGTGGTCGATTTTCCGCATCCGGTCGAACCTGTAATGAGAATCAGTCCGCGCGGAACGGAACAGATATTCTCCAGCGAGGCGGGAAGGTTCAGTTTATCGAAAAAGAGATCGTCGCCGGAAAGAATCGGGCGGACGGCGAGTCCGGAACCGTTCAGGCTGGTGAAGAAATTCAGACGGAACCGGATCGGACTTCCGAGTGTGAAGGAGGCGTCGAATCCCCCTTGTGCGTGGTATTCCCGTTCACCGTCCTCCCCGATGATGCTGAGACGGAACGCATCTATTTCCTCTGAAGAAAACGCGGGGTGCCGGCTGTCGACAACCAGATTGCCCTGAATACGGAACGATGGATGTTTTCCTGCTGAAATGAATATATCGGATGCTTTCCGTTTCACAGCATCCAGAAGAAGTTCAGAAATGCCCGCCATAATCAAACTCCATTTGTTATTCTGCAAAATTGCCTTGCAAACGTAAAATATAGGCGTTTCCGCGTTTTTCAAATGCTCCGGAAGAAAAACAGTCCGGATTTTTCCGTTCAGCTCAAACGTTTTAGCAATTTTTCAAAAAAACGCTTGAAAAGCCTGCGAAGGCGCGGTAAATTAAACGCAATGCAAAACGGAAACACATAAGGATTTCAAGCATATCATGAACCCGAACGCTTACTGGATCTGGCCTGCGAAAACACTCTATCTGCAGAACTGTTACGCGGGATTCCGCCACGATTTCAACATGGAGAAACTGCCGTCCGCCGCGCCCCTCGACATCACCGCGGACCAGAGCTACCGGCTCTATGTAAACGGACGCTATGTCTGCCGCGGTCCCGTCCGCGGATATCAGAACCACTGGCCGTTCGACCGCGTCGAACTCCTCCCGTATCTGAAAACCGGACACAACTGGATCTCCGTGGAGGCATACAATCCCGGAATCAGCACTTTCGCATACAACCATGCCGACAGCGCCGGATTCCTCTGTTCCGCCGAATGGGACAACGGCACACTCATTCTCTCTCAGCTCGAAGGCTGGACCATTTTCCGCAACACCGCTTATGCGCATGACACCGGACGTCTCAGTTTCCAGATGGGCTGGCAGGAAGAAGTCGATCTGACCTTTGACGACCGCTCCTGGATCACCGCCGAGACCGGATTCCGCATTCCGCCTCAGCCGAAATGGTGCGCGCCCGGACAGCATGCTCAGGGCTCCCTCCCCTGGTCCGGACTCGAAGCACGCCGCATTCCCATGCTTGATGAACACGAACAGGCGCCCGCCGGACTCGTCTCGTTTGCAGCGGGTCCCTGCTCAACTCCAGCAAAAACATTCCCCTTCCCGGAGCACAACATTGCATGGGATTTCGCCGAAAATGAACTTCCCGCACTTGAATACGCCTCGATTCCCCCCTGCCGCCGCGAAGGAAACGCGCTCTGCTTCGAAATTCCGGAAGCGGGAAAAGGCAAAGTCTCCTGCATCACCGTTGACCTCGGCGCGGATGAGTGGCTTCCCGGAACTCCCGTTTTCGATTACGAAGACGGCGAAGCCGGAATGATTGTCGATTTCTTCTACTTTCACTGGCTCCCCGACGGCAAAATCCAGTTCCGTCCGGAACCCGGCGCGGGAAGCAAACTTGCAATGGCAAGCCGCGTCCATCTCGGCGCGGAGAAGGGACACTGCGAGCTCAACCAGATCATGGGCGTGCGCCATGTCACCCTTGCGGTCCGGGAAAACACGCGCCCGCTGAAACTCAAACTCTCCTGGCGCACCGCGGTGTATCCCATGCAGATCACCGGAGATTTCCGCTGTTCCGACAAGGTTCTGAACGATATCTACCGCATCTGCTGCCACACCCAGCAGGTCTGCTCTCTGGACGCCTTCGTCGACACCCCCTGGCGCGAACAGTCCCAGTGGTGGGGCGACGCCCGCGTTCAGGCGAAAAACACACACTTCCTGACAGCCGATCCCGGCCTGCTCCGTCAGGGAATCCATTCGATCGCGGGACAGCACGCGCCCGGCAACCTCACTTTCGCCGACGCCCCGACCACGGACTGCGGATGCGTTCTGCCCGACTTCTGTCTCACATGGATCGCCACTCTGTACGACCTCTGGTTCCAGACCGGAGCCACGGAACATCTGGACAAGCAGAAATCCCGCGCGGAAGACATCTTCGCCTACTTCGAAACCACGCGCGGTTCCGACGGTCTGCTCAAAGCCGACCCGCGCTACTGGCTCTTCGAAGACTGGTGCGATCTGCCCAAGAATGCAACGCCGACCTTCCTCAATCTCTGGCATCTCTACGCAGAAACGCTCTACTGCAAGCTCCTGCATCATGCCGGCTGCGAAGCGGATGCGCAGAAACTGGAAGCAAAAATCGCCGCGGAACGCAAACTTCTCGCCGAAGCCTTCTTCGATCCGGAACAGGGACTTTTCGTTCCGGAAATCGGCAAAGACGGCAGGCAGAACGGCGTGCCGTCGGTTCACGACCAGGTGCTCGCGCTTCTGCTCGAACTGCGGCCGGAAGCCAAAGATTCAATGATTGAAAAACGCATTCTGCCGTGTCTGAAAGGAACTCTTTCCGGTTGCGCGGAACCAAGCTCGTTCTGGTCGACTTACCTGCTCGACGCCGCGCAGATGTACGGTCTCCGCGCCGAAGCGCTCGAATACATCCGTCGTGAATGGGCGAAAATGGTTCCGACAGGAACCGCATGGGAAACGTTCGGCAAAGGCGGTTATTCCGGCTGGTCCTACTCGCATGCCTGGAGCGCCCATCCGCTTTCACATCTTCCCGAACTGGTGTTCGGCGTAAAGCAGACCGAAGACGCGTGGCGCAGAGTGGAATTCTCCCCGCTCTTCACCGCGCCGGACTCCGCGGAACTCGTCCTGCCGACTCCGCAGGGAACGATCCGAGCCTCTCTGAAGCGTTCCGGACAAACGGCGGAACTAGACTTCGAGATTCCCGCCGGAATGTGCGCGCAGATTCGTCTGCCCGGCGAAACAATCCGGACAAACGGCGAAGCGGCGGTCATCTCCCGCAAACTCTCCGTTTAAAATGCGCTTCAACGGAGTTTCCCGGTTGACATTGCGGGAAACTCCGTTATATTTGCGGAAAAGGAGGAATTTTTCATGGGTAAGAATATTTTAGTCCTGACCGGAAGCCCCCGTTCAAACGGAAACAGCTTCATGCTCGCCGACGCATTCATCAAAGGCGCCGAAGAGGCCGGACACCGCATCCAGCGGTTCGACGCCGCCCGCAAACAGATTGACGGCTGCCGCGCGTGCAACCAGTGCTTCAAACACGGGAAGGCGTGTCTGTTCGACGACGATTTCAATTCGCTCGCCCCGATTCTGGAAGAAGCCGACGTGCTCGTTCTCGCAACACCGCTCTATTGGTTCTCCTTCCCGACGCAGCTGAAGGCGGCGCTCGACAAGTTCTATGCGTTCATGGCCGGCGGACGCCCGCTGAAAATCAAAGAATGCGCCCTGCTCGTCTCCGCCGAAACCGATGAAATGAAGGACTTTGACGGAATTGTCCGTTCATACGAACTGATTGCGGACTATCTGAAGTGGACCGACCGCGGAAAAATCCTCGTTCCAAACGTCGGAGAACCCGGCGCGATCAAAGGATCGCCAGCCCTCGACGAAGCCCGCAATCTCGGCAAAAACATCTGATTTCACCGAAAACGCGTTTTTTCATAAAAAAAATTAAGAAAAAAAAGCGTTTCAGGGGTTGACTTTTTCGCATAACTCTTTATAATGTTCGTGTAAACTGAATTTCAGTTTCCGCTGCAAAATCTTTGCAACAACACAAGGAGGTTTTCTTATGGTGATGTTCTGCCCTTATTGCGACATCGAAATCAACGAAAAACAGATTGAAGCCGAGGATGGATGCTGTCCCGAATGCGGCGCCTTCATCTCCGCAAGCACCGTCGTCAACGAAGAGGATGACGACTACGATGAATACGGAGACGACGCCGGTCTTGACGATGAGGATGATCTTGGCCCCCTCGACGATCTGGATGATCTCGGCGATGATTTCAGCGACGATGAGGACATCTGAGTCCCTTCACCAATCCATTCCATGATTCCGGCATTCCGCCGGAATGGAAAACGGGAAACCGGCTGCGAGGCGGTTTCCCGTTTTTTCCTTCCATGATAAATTCTCAATAGCCGAAAATATCTTTCAGCTTGAGATCGACAAGCGTTCCGTACTCCGAAAGTTTCTTCCGGTCGATCAGCGACGCTTTCCCGACTATTACGATGTCATATTTCAGCGGTGCGAGATCACGGTTGAAAAACACCGCCAGCGCATCCAGCTTCATGTTGCGGACCGTGTCGAATTCGGCGCGCCGCCAATCGGCATCCGCCCCCATCCGGCGCATTTTCTGCTCGAACTCAAAAAGCTCAAGTCCGATAATCCGTTCCGTGGCAAGCCGCTTCACCAGCGAATCGCGGGCGCTGATGAACTTGCCCTCGAACAGCGGCATCTTCCGCAGAATCGCCCCCATCGTGTCAATCACATCGAACAGCTTGTCGCTCTGCGTTCCGGCGATCATGTAAATGACATTGTGGCGTCCTTTGCGCATAAGCTGCTCGTAGGAACCGCCCGCGGCATACGCCAGCGCACGTGACTCGCGGATCTCCTGAAACACGATCGAATCCAGACCGGAGCAGAAATATTCATTGAACATCTCGCCGTACGGCAGGTCCGCAAGCGAGAAGAGCGGACCGCGCGACGTAAAGCCTACACGCATCTGGACCGCCTCGAAGTCGATGATGTAGATATTCGGCTTTTCCACCGCACGCGGCGTGTATCGCACCTTGTCCGGCGGCGTAACGGTTCCGGTCGAATGAATCAGCTTCGCCGCCTCGACGACCTCCTCCAGCGGAGCGGGACCCGCATATGCGAACGTGCTCCTGTAGTTCGCAAAAATGTTCCGCAGAAGCGCAAGCAGCTCTTCCGGCTTCGTTTCGCGCAATTCCGCCTCCGTCAGACTGTCCGTATAAGGAGTGTGCCTGCCGTACCAGGCATACGAAATGCCGCGCTGAAAAACCGCGGACGGGTTGAGTTTCGCGTCCGCGCGGTCCTTCAAAATGCCGTCGACGTACGCCTTGTACGCCTCCGCATCCGGTTTCGCCTCGCGGACGAGGTGTTCCATGAGCGCGACCGCTTTGTTCAGATTCGCCGCCGGTCCCGAAAGTTCCGCGGTGAGAGCGTACTTGTCGATCGAGATCGACTGTTTCACGCCGAGCTTGTAGAACTCCTGGCGCAGCGCATCAACGGAGTAGCGGCTCGTTCCGATGTACTCCAGATAATCAATGGCAAGCTCAATCTTCCGGTTTTCGTATGTGGAAATATCAATGACGCGTTCCGCATGGAAAAGATTCGAACCGGAAACCGCGTTCATGCGTTTGACGGTGATTCCGTTCGGCAGTTCCACGCTCGAAATATCCTTTGCGACGTCAACGAAACGCGGCTCAATCGCGGGAGGCGGCGGAAGCCGGAGAAACGCGCGGCTGTATTCCGACTCCTTCTCCGAATTCAAGGCGACGGGCGTAATCTTCGGCTTCTCGACCTTCACCCGGTTCGTCGGCTCTCCGGTCGTCTTGTCCACTCGAATATGATATTTGAAGTACTTTTCGATAAACTCCGTCACATCCTTTTTGGTAAATCCGGCGATGCGGTCGGGCGTGGCAAGCAGTTCCGCATAGGAATCGCCGCTGACAAAAAGGTCGGCGAACTCCCAGGCGAGATTCATGTTGTCCCCCTCGCGGATTTCCTCAATGGTGACACGGCAGTTTTCCGCAACCGCGCCGATACGCCAGTCTCCGTATTCGCCCTTGCGGAGCTTTTCAAGTTCAGCGAGCAGCAGCGAGGAAACCTCATCCAGCGACTGCCCCGCCCGCGGCGAACCGTCGAGCAGGAAAAGCATGTATTCGCGTCCGGTGCGCAGATGACATCCCGCACCGAGCAGCTTCTGCGTGCGGAGAAGGTTCTGTTCAAGCAGGCCGTAACCCGAATCCTTGAGCAGACGCGCGATCAGAGTCACGAGTGCGCCGTTGCGTGGCGTGCGTTCGATGCGCCAGCCGAGCCGCGTATGCGCCGCCTCCGGACCGCTGACAGTCAGCTTCCGGTTTTCGGTCAGCGGCTGTTCCACCGGCATTTTACGTTCGGGAACGGGTGCGGCTTTGAGCTTGCCGAACGTTTCCTGCGCAAGCGCATACGTCTTCTCGAAATCAAGATCGCCGATGATCGCAAGCGCCATATTGCCCGGAACGTAATAGCGGCTGAAGAAGGTCATAATATCCTTCATCGACGGATTTTTCAGGTGGTCGGGCTCGCCGATAATCGGGCGCCCCGCCGGATGCGCCGGCAGCAGCGCCCGGTTGAGCTCCTGATATGAAACCATCCCGTCTTTGTCCTGACTGCGGTTGAACTCCTCGTAAACCGCCTCGAGTTCGGTGTGGAACAGACGGAGCACAGGATTCGAAAAACGTTCCGCATCCAGTCTCAGATAATTCCCGAGCTCGTTTGCGGGGAGCTCCCCCATGTAAACGGTGAAATCGACTCCGGTCGCGGCATTGAGCCCGGAAGCGCCGAAAGACGACGCGAGTTTGGAGAATTCGCCCGCCGCGGCATACTTCGCCGCCTCACCGGAAACACGGTCGATTTCCGCATAAAGCTCCTTCTTGCGGACGGGATCCGGCTCCATCTTCCGCTGTTCAAAAAGTTCGGAAATACGGTCGAGGAGCGGTTTTTCCTTCGCCCAGTCGAGCGTTCCCATCCGCGGAGTTCCCTTGAACATCATGTGCTCGAAATAGTGGGCGAGCCCCGTGGAATCGGCGGGTTCATCGGAAGAGCCTGCGCGGACAATCGTCAGCACCGAAACGCGCGGACGCATCGGATTGCGCGAAAGATAAAGGGTCAGACCGTTCGGCAATTTGTAGATGCGGGTGTCAAACGGGTCGTTTTGAATATACGAGTAAAAGTTTCCGGCTGTATCTTTTGCGGTTTGCATAACAGTTCCTCCAGCAGACGCCAGCCCGGCTAGGATGACGAGAGCGGCAATCATAAATACAGATTTCATAAGGTTCCCTTTCGCTTTTGCCGGATTAGACAGCGGATTCTGCAAAAAAGCTCACCGTCCGCCGTCCGCGGCAAAAAAAATCCGCGGATGCAAGAAGCGGGGGGACCGCCTCCAAGGGGAGAGAGAGCATCCGCGGAAAAATTTCTTATTCTACCAGCTTGTTCAGCGGGTATTCAACAATGCCGCACGCACCGAGTTCTTTGAGTTCCGGGATCAGATCACGGACAACATGTTCCGTCACAATCGTATTCAGAGCCGCCCATTCGGGATCGGCGAGTTCGGACACGGTCGGACGTTCCAGCGCGGGAAGCTTGCCGAGAATGTTCGGCAGATCTTTCTTGCGGATGTTCAGCATGATGCCGACTTTGCCTTCCGCGAGAAGAACCGCCTGAAGCAGCATGGCGATGCGCTCGATTTTTTTCTTCTTGAAGGGACACTCCATCGCCTTCCTGTTCGCGATGAAACGCGTCGTGGAAGTGCAGAGCGTATCAATGATTTTCAGTTTGTTTGCGCGGAGGGAGGAACCGGTTTCGGTGATCTCGACGATCGCATCGGCGAGACGCGGCGGTTTGACCTCGGTTGCGCCCCAGGAGAATTCAACGGTCGCGTTCACATGATTTTCCGCAAGATAGCGTTTCGTCATGCCCACCGCTTCGGTCGCGATGCGCTTGCCTTCCAGATCCTTGACAGAATGGAAATTGGAGCTTTCGGGAACCGCGAGGACCCAGCGGAGCGGGTTGCGTCCGACTTTGCCGTACACGAGTTCTGCAACTTCCAGAACATCGGAACCGTTTTCGCGGATCCAGTCGTATCCGGTAAGACCGCAATCGAGAATGCCTTCCTCCACATAGCGGGACATTTCCTGAGCACGGATCAGCATGCATTCGATTTCCGGGTCGTCAATGGAGGGAAAATAAGAGCGGGAATTGATTTCGATCTTATATCCGGCCTTGGCGAACATATCGGTCGTCGCCTGTTCCAGACTTCCTTTGGGAAGTCCGAGCATCAGTTTATCTGCCATATCATTTCTCCTGAATGGTGTTTCATCTTGAAACGTATAATATAGCACGTCATTTTAAAATTCCAAACTATGGATAAAAAATCTTTTTCAGAAAAAACAAAACTCAAGCACTCGTTCCGCCGCCGGGGCGTGGTTCCCGGAGCCATTGCCCCGGGAACCGGAAAATTCAATGCTGCAATTCGAATCGCCGCAGAAGAACTCCAGCCTCGCGAAGGCTCGCCTGAAGTTTTCCCGAATCCAGATTCCGGAACGGAACACCCGCCTCCAACGCAAGCGCCGCAGCCATTCCGGCAGCCTGTCCGGTAAGAGCCGCGGTCGGAATGACACGCGTAATCTCCCACGCATCCCCGGACGCTCCGGCAATCCGCCCGGCCGCAATCAGATTTCCGGGACCGTTCAATGAATAAAGCGAGCGATACGGAATTTCCCATACCGGACCGGCCTTCCGCCAATCACCCGCCATGCCGATCGAATCCGCAAACGACGCCTCCTCATCGCTCCCCTCCAGAACGTATGCGGCATCCACCGACCATATTTTCCGGAGCTGAGGCATTGACGGAACAAACAGGGGATAGCGGTCATGACGGTTTTCCTTCTGCTCCGCATAACGTTCCCGGAGTATTTTACGGCTGGCGAGCATGTATTCTGAAACCATGCGCCCGCTGATCCCGCGGAAACCGCTTCCGGAATTTTTCGGAAAAACAAAAACCTCATCCCCCAGCTCCGCTCCGAACGTCCGGGAATCTTTCTCGCCCCGGCGGAACTCAAGCGCCCAGACGGCAAGGGAATTGTCCGCATCATGACACGGAACTCCGCATTTCCGGAACAATTCCGCATCGCCGGTCGCATCAATGAACCGTTCCGCGCAAATCTCTCCGATTCCGCTTTTGTTGCAGACGGTCACAGCTTCGAGTTTTTCCCCTTCGCAGCGGACTCCGCAAACTACGGTGTCAAACCAGACTTCCACTCCGTTTTCTTCAAGGAACTCATCAAGAGCGATGATATACGCCGCCGGCGAAAAAACATTCCGGAACCGGTTGCGCTCGCCGGCCTCTTTCCCCAGACGCCATGCGGAAGGCACATCCCCCGGTCCATACTTCATGGAGCGGCGCAGCAGTTCTTCCGCGATCCCGAACGTCACCTGACGTCCGTTGCCGTCGCACAGCGGCAGATAAATGTAAATGAGTCCGCCGGTCGCCAGCCCGCCGCAATATACGCTTTTTTCGATCAGAACGGTTTTTTTTCCGCACCGGGCCGCCTGCACCGCCGCAGCGACTCCGGCAATTCCGCCGCCCGCCACGGCGACTTCACAACGTTTGCAGAAATCCATAAAACACCTCCTCGGATTAAGTTCATATCAGTAATATAACCGCTTCTCCTGAAATATCTTTTCATAAAACGCCTTTTTGTTATCATACCGCACTTTCCCGCCTCCGTTCCGCACGGGAAAAATATGCGATATGAGAACTTTTCCGCACAACATGAGAAGATTATCCGTAAAAACGTGATATACTATTTTCATTAGCCGGCAACCATATCCAGAAGAAAGGACTCACTATCATGCTGATGAATCAGAACATTCCGGAAGAGGGAAGCAAGGTCTATTCCGCCACCCTCGATCCACTCGCAAAACTCTACGGCTACACCTTCTCCGAAAAGCTCCGCCCGATCAACAGTCGTGAAGTCTCGCGGACAATCGCCGGGCTCGGCATGGAAACCCTCGACCGCGAGACCTTCGATCCGGCTCAGCTCTATGATCCGATCGCAGAAACAGGATGCAGATACATCCGCCTCCAAACCGGATGGATCCGCTGCGAAAAGACTCGCGGCGAATACGACTTTGCATGGCTCGACGATATTGTGGACAATCTTCTCTCCCGCAATCTGATCCCCTGGTTCAGCGCAAGTTTCGGCAACCCGCTCTACACACCCGTCCCGGAATGGGAGGCGGAATTCGCCCGCTGCAACAGGCTCGGCATCCGCGTCCCGAACGGAATGATCCGCGGATACATCGGAGAAACACCGTTCTATCACGGCAGGGACGCGATGAACGGCTGGCTCAATTATCTCAAGGCAATGGCACAGCACTTTGCGGGACGAGTCGGCATCTTCGAAATCTGGAATGAAGCGGATATCGTTTTCGGACATTTCTGGCTTCACAACGGGAAACGCCCGTATCCGGAAAAAACGGACTCTTACGAAGTCTACCGGCAGTGCGCACGCGACTACACCGAATTCGTCCGCCGGAGCGCACGCGCCCTCCATGAAGGCAATCCCGAAATCCAGGTCGCCGCAAACATCTCAAGAACAAACAACGTCTATCCAAGAACCTTTGCGGAAGAACATCTGGACGACGACATCGACATTCTGACCTACCACAACTACAGCATCACTCCGGAACACCAAAGTCTCCAGCGGACCGCTGAACTGAAAGCGCTTTTCGCAAACCGTCCCGGAGCCCGCCTCAAAGAATTCTGGCAGGGAGAAAGCGGACGCGCGACAAAGCCCCACCACAGCGATTTCTTCGCCTGCACCGAATACAATATGGCGAAATTCATCGTCCGGCGTCTCTATACCGACGCCGTCAGCGGAGTGAAAGTTTCCTCCATCTTCACCGCCAGCGAGCTGAATCAATACTATCCGGACGGCACCTCGCAGGAGTTTGGGCTTTTCAAGGCGGATCCCTGCCGTCCGAAACTTGCGGCGTTCGCATTTCAGGGGATGTGCAAAATGCTTGCCGGACTGACTTATGATCCGCAGAGCATCGTTCACGCAGGAACTCCGCACAGCGCATTCGCCGCCTCACGCCTGAATTATCAGGTCATGGCTCACGCATTCCGCAGAAACGGAATCCCCGTATTCGGCATCTATCTGCCGGAACACGTGGAAATCGGGATTGTGCCTACACCCGCGGAACTGACATTCTACACCGATCTGGATTTTGAATTCAACGATCCAGTCGTCGCCGACCCCCTCCGCCAGAACGTCTACTCCATCTCCAAAGAGCTGATCTCCCGGCCGGAGTGGGCATTCGGCGGCATTGTGCTGAACCCCTTTCATTTCACAGATTACCCGCTGTTCATCACGGATCGGAAAGCTCTGGAAGACTGAACCGGCACACAGAAGGAAAACTCGGAACTCCGGAATGCGCAGAAGCGAAAACCGGAGTTTTTTTCCGCTCCTTCGCAAAAAAGTGCAATATGAAAACTTCCTTGCGCAACATGAGAAGATTATTTGCAGAATTTGTGGTATAATATAAACAGAAAACGGGAAACTGCGTTCCTGTTTCCCTGCAAAAAATCTGCTAATTCAGGAGGAATTATGAATCGGAACAGCTTCAACCAACTTGAAGACGAATGCATCAACTCCGGACTGTGCGTTGAATGCGGAGCCTGTGCGGCAATCTGCCCGAAACACGCGATCGAAATGAAACGCTATTCCTGGGGCAACAACCCCGAACTCTGCGCGGAATGCGATGAAAACTGCGACCTCTGCACCCGCGTCTGCCCCGCCCGCGTTCAGCCTTTGCGAAAAGTCGAGGAAAAATTCTTCGGACGCGCCGCAAATCCGGAGGAACGCAAAGTCAACATCGGCGTCGTCCGCGACTTCTGCACCGGATATGCAACCGATACGAAAATCCTTGAAAACGCGGTCTCAGGCGGCGTCACCACGGCATTGCTCGCAAACGCCCTGAAGCAGGGAATCATCGACGGCGCAGTCGTCGCCTCCTTCGATCCGGAAAAGCCGTGGATCGGCAAAGCAAAAGTCGTTACAACCGTTCCCGATCTCATCTCCTGCGCCGGATCCTGCTACCAGCCTCATCCGCAGTTGCTCGGTCTGCGGGAAGCGCTCGACATGGGACTCCGGAAAATCGCCCTCACCGCCACCCCCTGCGCGGCCGCCGCGCTCCGCAAACTCATGCTCGACGAAAAATTCGCCGATGTCGCCGGACGCATCAAGGTCATCCTCTCCAACTTCTGCGCCGCGCACTGGTCGCGTTTCGGAACCGAATGGCTCCTGACCGAAAAAATGAAACTCAATCTGAATGACGTCAAGAGCCTCCGCTACCGCGCCCGCCCCTTCCCCGGAATGTTCAAAGTCGAACTCAAAAACGGCACTGTTCTGTCCGAAAAATTCGTCTACGGCTACCTCAACCACATGGGCCGCTTCACCCCGGAAGAGTGCAGATACTGCCTCGACAAAATCGGCTTCAACGCGGATATCGCCGTCGGCGACACCTGGGGCTACCCGGAAAAGGCTCCGTCCAGAATCATCGCAATTCAGAACGGAGAACACACCGACGATCCGTTCCTGGCCGGGGCGAAATACGGCATCTCCCAGTTCCTCGTCCGAAGCGAAATCGGTGAAGAACTGCTCCGTTCCGCCATCGAAAACGGCGCCCTCACCGTCTGCAAAGAAACGGAAGAAACCAAATTCAAAGTACTGTCCTCCGTTCAGCTCGACAAGAGCACGACGAACAGCCAGGTGGTCGCGGCCCGCATAGTGCGCGGTCAACCCTACCGCGTCTATGAACAGGACTGAACCTCCATTCATTAAAAATCGGGAGACGGCTCCCATATGTCCGTCTCCCCGACATCAATCAGGGAGTTTTGGCTATGAAAACAACTGCTCTCCGCTTCCGGCGGCATCTGAATTTTTCTCTTATAGAACTCTTGGTAACCATTGCGGTTATTGCGATTCTTGCCGGAATTCTGCTGCCGGCTTTGAACAAAGCGCGCAACAAAGCGCATGGAATCAACTGCGTTTCCAATATCCGCCAGCTGACAATGGCCGAATTCAACTATATGGACGATTTCGCGGATTGGCTCCCTTACAACGGAAACGGCATCCGCCTGGACAACTACAATGTTGGCGATGCGACCGTCAACGACACGATCAAGGGAGCCGCTTTTCTGCTGTATGCCGGCTACATAAAAAACGCCTATTCCGCTCTTTGTCCCTCCGCCACTGCCTGTCATCCCGATCTTGCCAAGCATATCAAAAATAAAAACTGGGGACGAATCGGCCAGATCACTTTCAGCATGGTCGTTTATCAGTATGGAAAAGATCATTCGGGAAAATGGTTTGATCAAGATCTCGGGTATATCACGAGAACAACCGCATTCGGCAGCGCCTCCGCCACTCTGCCGATGGTCCGGCGTTACAAACAGCCTTCTTCCATGCTGCTCAATATCGAAAGCTACGGTCTTTGGGGCGTCACAAACACCTGGGGTCCCGTTTCAGGAATGCTCGACAGCATCACCAACCGTGCCTGGAGCCTCTTCCCGTCTCTGACGGAAGCCCACGCACTCCCGTTCACCGCGCATTCATCCTCGCAGATCACGGCGTCGCGCGCCGACGGCTCCGCGGGAGCCATCAGCACCGCCAGTCTGTCTCAGTATCACGTGTATTTTTACCGCAACGAAGCGAAAATACCATGTAAACTCTAAAAGGAAACATTCATGAGAAAAAGATTTTTATTCGGAGCGTTTCTGCTGACGCTTGGCGCTCTCCAAAGCGCGGAGTGCGTATTCAACTCCACATTTGACCTCGGGCATGACGGTTTTTTCGCATCGCGCTTTCTGCGTCCGGACACCAATGCGCAGATGCGTTATCTTCCGCTCGAAACCGTTCGGGAAAACAGCAATTCCGTTCTGCGCGTCGACAATCCGTACAATGAACGCATTGAACTCAACGCCATTGAAATTCAACTTAAACAGAATACGGTCTACCGCTGTTCCGTCCGTCTGAAAAGCTCCGTCCCTATGGAAATTCAATGCAATGTCACCGGAACGCATCCGGTTCACCGCTGGGACTCGGCGCGCAAGACGTTCAAAACGGATTCGCAGTGGCGGACATTTGCTTTTGAGTTCAAAACGAAGGATAAACCGTTTCGCTTTTATACGCCGCGCCTGAACTTCCAGGCGGAAGGCACGCTTTTCATGGACGATCTCAGCATCCGCGAAAAAGGGGATGTTTCTCCGCGCGTTCCGGAACTCTCCGCCGTTCCGGAAAAGAATTATTTCATTCAGCCGGACAACGGCAGGCGTTCGGTTCCCGTCCGTCTTTCCGCAACCAATCCGACCGCGCAGGAACTGCGCTTCCGTTTGAAGCTCAATGTGCTTGAAAACCGCGACGGCAACTGGCCCGACCCGAAACTGCGGCCGCTCCGTACGCTCGACTGCGGCCTCTGGACCGTTCCGGCAAACGGAATCCTGACCCGCACCGTCGACGTTGAAACACCGGAATTCGGCGCATTCGATCTCCACCCGGAAGCGGAAGGCGTGAAACTCCGCACTTACGGCAAACCGTTTGCCGTGCTCGGCGAATACAGGGCGCGGGATTTGAATCTTGACCGCGACTTCTGCTCCGCCGTCAACAGCGCATTCGGATTCGGCTATCCGCCTCATTACCGCTTCCGCCAGCCGGCGTTCTTCAGCCTCGGCGGTTCGCCCGACGCGCTGATGCAGTTCTACCGCGCACAGGGAATCCGGCTTCTCCGCGAATGGGGGGTTCCCGGCTGGATTTCGTGGTATATGGTCGAACCAAACCCCGGCGAATTCGACTTTTCCGCGCTTGACCGCACAGTCGATCTCGTCCGCAGAAACGGTCTTTATTTCATGCCTGTCATCGGAGGCTCGGATTTCTGGGTTCCCGGCAACATCAAACGGACCCGGCCGGAAGGACTCCCCGACTGGCTGATCGCCAAAAGCGAAAAGGAACTCGCTCGAAGTCAGAAGGATTTCTCCAGAACAGCTCTCTTCAAACCGCCGGTTGAACTCTGGAAACGCTTTGTCTCCGCCTATGCGAAGCACGCCGGGAAACGCATTACCCACTATGAAATCATGAATGAACCGCATCTCGGGTTCTGGGCGAAACCGGCCGACTACGTTCCGTATCTCAAGGGAGCATACGAAGCGCTGAAAGAGGCCGACCCGGCAAACCGCGTCGTCGGATTCTGCGCGACCAGCGATCTCGGCGCGCGCATGGCGGCTTTCTACGAACCCTGTTTCAAGGCCGGCGGACTCGAGTACTCCGACATCGTCTCCTTTCATCCATATCAGAATCCGAAGCTCGGTTCGCTTCAGCCGGCGGACAAGACGGTGCGGATCATCCGCGAACTCATCGCGCAGTATGGCAAAAAGAAATATCCCCTCTGGAACACGGAACTGTACTACCTGCGCGGAAAAGTCGGTCCCGCATGGTCTCACGGATACAATGCGGCGCACGACCTCGCACAGAGGATGCTGACCGACCTCGGAGAAGGACTCGCGCAGTCCATCTCGCCGGAGGCCACACAGCTCCTCCGCCAGAGCAGTCCGCATTACATCTCCAGCGACGGCATCGGCGGCGATCTGACCCCGAACTCCTTCGGCGTGGTTCTGAACGCCTTCGGTCGCTATCTCGAAGGGGCTGTCCCCGTCGGAAAAATCCGCTGGGAAAACGACTCCATCTGCTACATCTACCGTCTGCGCGACACCGGTTACTGCGCGGCCTTCTGGAACTACGGCGCCGGGAAAGGGCTCTCCGTTTCCTTCAACTGCAAAGGAACTCTGCGCGACATGTTCGGCAATCCTCTGCCTCTGAAAAAGAAAATCGAACTGAATGAAGAGCCGAAGCTCTTTTTCTTCTCCGGCCAGCTTCCCGAATATGAAAAGGCGCTTTCCGATGCGAAAATCCATGCGGAACAGCCGTTGAAAGCCGCTCCCTCCGCCCGTCTGCTGCCGCACAACGGCGGATTTGCGCTCGCGGTCGGACTCAAGAACCTTTCGGCGGAAGAGGTCTCCGGCCAGATCGGAGTCGCCGCCGCGAAGCAGGCGCTTCCATTCAAACTCGCCCCGCATTCGGAACAGAGTTTTCTCATTCCGCTCCGGAAAGCGGCGGAGGGCAAACAGAAAATCAGAATTCTGAGCATGGGACGGCGCTTTGATTTCACGTGCGAACTTCTTCCACTGCCGAAACGGATCGGAACCACGGGAGAGACCTGCTCCGCAAGCGTTCCGAAAACAGCAGGCCTTCCCCCGCTGAACAACAGCTGGAGCCTGACACGCCGCGGCGATTCTCTCCTGTTTGCAATTCAAGTTTCGGATTCCACGCCTTCCGGCGCTCCCGGGGCGCGCAAATACTGGGAACGCGACTGCATCGAGCTTTTTCTCGACATGATGCCGGAAGCTCTTCCGATCAAGCATACGGAGTTCTTCAACGCCAATGTGCTGCGTTTCTTCCTGCTTCCCGGAACGGAGAAATGCGAGGTCGTCACGCAGCCGCGGCATCCGGTTTCCGAACGGCTTTCCGCAAAGATGACGCGCGACGCCTCCGGTTACGGCATCACTCTTGAAATTCCGCTGAAATCCCTCTTCGGGACCATACCGCCCGCCGGGAAACTCCTGGGCTTCGAAGTCAAAATCGACGACGCCAGACCGGACGGCTCAATTCGCGAGTATCTGTGGAATGCGGCGGAAAAACCGTATCTCCTCCGCACTCATTTTGGACTTCTCACACTCAAATAACAAAAGGATTCCGCAATGAAAAACAAAACTGCTCTCTTCGCCTCATTTTTCTGCTGTGCGGCTCTTCTCGCCTCAGAACCGCAAGTCAAAATCAACAAACCATGGAAAGCCATGGAAAATGGCTTTGAACTCATCGGCACAATCAGGAACTCCCCCCGCATATCAACGGAATGGCCGCTCGAACCCCAACGTCACTATAAACTCTCCTTCGAACTCGAATCCGCAGGAGCCGTAAAACTCGGATGCACAATGATTCTCGGTTCGCGCAAGGCGGTGCATAACCTCCGTCCGCAACAGGGAAACGCCCGCTATGAAATCCCGTTCTTCAGCGGAGACGAAACATCTATTAAAATAGATTTTTTCAATTCGCCCGAATCCGCTCCGGTCAATCTGAAACTCCGCAATCTGAAACTCGACGTGCTGACCGACGCGGATTTCCGGAAGGAGCTGATTCCATCCGGTGATTTTGAGGAAGGATTCTCTCCGGAGGCGTTTTTCTTCAAGGGCGACCCCCGCATCGTTCCATGCGACACATTCCTCTCCGGAGAAAAAGCCCTTGAATTCACCGGCGGCAAAGGGAAGGAACTCCGCTCCAGACCCCTCCCCGTCCGAATCGGCAAAACATACCGTCTGAAATTCAGCGCGGCGTCCGTAAAAGGAAAAGCGGGGGCTGCCGCCGGAATTCAGTTCTGGTCTCCGTTCGGACACAAAGGCAAACATTTCTACCGTCAAACCCGTCTCGCTCTTATCGAAACGCCGCAGGATTTCTCCATTGAAATCACGGTTCCTCCCGCATCGGAAGCTCCCGACGCCGCGGACGGCGTCGTACTGCTGAACTTCTATTCCGGAGAAGAAAACGCCGTCATCCGGATAGATGCTCTCTCCTTCCGGGAGGTGGAAACGAAATGAGCAGGCGCGTTCGCGGGAAAAGCATCGGGTCTTTCTTCGGAAGCCTCCGCGGCAACCGTCAAAGATCCGGAAAGCTTCCCTCCATCGCTCCAGATCGAAAACTTAATCTCTCAGCAAGGCTGCAATCATGATCAGACATCTTGTTTTCTGGCTTTGGAATGACCGCATGACTCCGGCGCGAATTCGCAGACAGCTCTCCATGATGAAGGACGCCGGAGTCGGCGGCGTCTTCTTTCATTCGATGCCCCGGGAGTTCGGTGGAGCGCAGTATCCGGAAGGAATGCCCGGATACCTTTCACCGTATTACTTCCGCATGATCCGCGAAGCCGTCTCAACCGCGGCGGAACTCGGCATGGAAAGCTGGCTCTACGATGAAGGCGGATGGCCCAGCGGAACCCTCAACGGCGAACTCGTCCGGAAACATCCTGAATGGCGTGCGCAGTTTCTCGTTCCCGGAACACCGGAAGGGAAAATTGAAAAAAAGTTCATTGACAACCGACCCGACCTGCTCCGTCCGGAGACGACCCGCTATTTCATCAAACGCGTCCATCGGCGTTATTTTGAAACGCTCGGTCCGGAACTCTGGAAACATATCAGGGGAATCTTCTCCGATGAACCATTTTTCGGATGTCTGCAGCCGTCGGAAAAGGGACTCCCCTGTTCCGACGCTCTTGCCGCCGAACTCCGGAAACGCGGTGGCTCCGTTGAAAAAACCGCTGCGGAAATCTTCTTCGGGACTACAGCTGAATCCGAGCAAGCTCTGCGGATTTGGAGAGACGCTCTCACCGCGCTCATCAACCGCAACTGGTTCGAACCTCTTCGCAGCTGGTGCGGAGAACACGGAATTCTCTTCACAGGACATCCCGGCGGCGATGACTTCCCCGCCAAAATCGGACAATATTACGGAGACGGTTTCGAAATGTACCGTCAATTCGACATCCCGGGGCTTGACGCGATCTGGCATCAGATCTCCCCGCGCGAAATGGAGGTCGACTACCCCAAATACATCACTTCTTCCGCTCGGCAGACAGGGAAACGCAGAGTTTTTTCCGAATCATTCGCCGTTTACGGCGCCGACTGCTCGCTGCGGGAAATGAGGCAGATCGCCGACGCTCAGTATGTTCTCGGCGTAACCGACATCATACCGATGGCGCTTTACGCTTCGACTCGAGGAGCGCGTCAATTCGAGCATCACTGCAACCTTTTCGCCCCCGATCCCCGCTGGAACTTCTACCGCGATTTCGCGGCCTACACAACCCGCCTCGGATCTCTGCTGGCCGACGGGAAACCGCATGCGGACATCGCGGTTCTCCTTCCGTACAACAGTTTGATCCGCGAACCTCTTGTCTGGGGAATCCAGTCCCGGAAACTGCCCGCGGAAACACCATTTTTCCTTCAGACACGCTGGCTTCGCGAAAACCATTTCGGTTATGACTACGCCGGCGAAAACGATCTGCTCAACGCCGTCGGAACAGAAGACGGAAAACTCCGGATCGGCAAGGCCGCTTACCGGGCGGTCATGATTCCGGACGGGATTCCGTTGTCCCCCGCCCTGGAACGGAAGATAAGCCGCCTGAAACAAGAATCATTTCCGGTGTTTTCGGGTCGCGAAGCCGCGCAAATCCGGGACATTGCCGATTCGGACTTGAATCTGACAGGAAACCACTTCTCAATACGGGTGTTGAAACTCCAAACGGATGACGCTCCCTTCTTCTTCCTTTTCAATTCCTCCGCGGATACAGCGGAATTCACATGCCGCAATTCATTCACTGAAGCGTATGAATGGTACGATCCGCTGACGGACGCCGCACATTCCCTCCATCCGGACAAACCGGAAATTCTTTCGGGCCTGCGCAGCATCGTTCTGCGTCCCAGAACCTGCCTTTGCTCCGAGGTTCCGGAAGAAAAAGGAAAAATTCCCTTTGATGGACCATGGCGGAGGAAAAAGATCCGCAGCCATATTTTTACCGATCACGGTTTCCGGACAGTCCCGGTTCAAAAAGAGAAAACGGGAAACGGCTGCGGCGTTTTCGAATATGCCAATACGATAACGCTGAAAACTCTTCCCGAAAGTTTAACGTTCTCCCTTCCGGAAGAAATCTCCGGCATGTGGAGCATCCGCATCAATGGACGGGAAGCGGGGAAAACGGCATGGACGCCGTTTGAAATCAGCCTTTCCGAATTTCTGCGCCTCGGGAAAAACCGGATCGTCTGCCGCCTCGTCACGACTGCGGGAGGCGTGTACCATGACACCGCGCTTCTGCGGGATCTGGAATGCCGGGGCTGGATAAACCCCTATCTTTCGTCCTGCTGTCTGCCTTTTCCCGCCGATCCGCTTCCGGAAGCGGAAGCGCTGCCCCGTTTTCTGCGGATCCTTTAAGGACTCCGCAGAAAAATTTGCAAAAGCCTGAACTGCGCAATATATTATCCGGAAAAGGAGAACGGGATATGCCAAAATGTTTAAAACGCAAATTCACCATCGGCAGCGACGTCTCGCTCCATATACGCTTTTCCCATATCCGCAAAAAAACTGCGAACTCGGATGCGCACCTCCATTACCATCCGACTCCGGAGTTTTATCTCGTGCTGAATGGAATCTGCCGCATTCTGCTGAACAACACGATTCACCTGATGCAGCGCGGCACCGTGATTTGGCTCGCACCGAAACAAATCCACGTCATCTGCGAACAATCCTTCGACTTCTCGTTTATTATCTGCCAGCTGAAAAACCAATTTCTCAAAAAATTTGAAAATCCGGAAACGCTTCCACAAAAGACTGCTTTTTACAAGCTCTCTGAACAGGAACTCTCATATCTGGAACACTTTTTTTCAACTCTGCCGCCCCAGAAAGAAGCGGCCTACGACATCGCAATGCGCTATGCAGCAGATCACCTGATCCGCCTTTTCAAACAAACAACCGAACCCGATCAGCGTCTTCTGCATCCCGAAATTGAAAAAGTCGTCCGCTTTCTGATGCAGGAAAAACAAAAAGTCCCTTTGAAAGAACTTTGCCGCCTCGCGGCAATGTCTCCGACTCATCTGCAGCAGATGTTCAAAACGCAAATGGACATGACAATCACGGATTTCCGGAATCATCAGCAGGTGCGCCGTTTCCTGACCGTTTACAATACTGGAAAACGCTTCAATCTTTCCGAAGCCGTCTACCAGTCAGGATTCGGAAGCTACGCCCAATTTTACCGGATTTTCTCCAAAATCACCGGTTATACCCCAAGAGAATACCAGCGGATTTGTCTTCAGGAACGGCAAAAAAACCATAAGGAACAAAAAACTATCCACCTCCGTCCCCTGGTCGAAGATTAAAAACTTCCCCCCGCGCCCCGGAAAATACAGAGGGAAAATGCATTTGGCATTATATCGTATATTTTTGTCAGGATTCCTAATATATTTCTCCATTTCCCCTGTTGCTTTTTCCCTAAAATGTCGTATAATTATAGACGTAAGCTTTTTCGGACAGGGAAACGAACAAAAGACAGAAAGGCTCGACGAACAATGAAAATAAAATATTCGCCACATCCGCACATCTTCCGTTTCAGAGGGATAATCCGTAAATTCACCCTTATAGAGCTCCTTGTGGTAATAGCCATCATCGCAATCCTGGCGGGAATGCTCCTGCCCGCGCTGAATTCGGCCAGAAGAACGGCTCACAAAATCTCCTGCGCTTCAAACCTGAAACAGATCGGCACAGCTTCCGCTACATACAGAAACGATTTCAACGATTATGCCATGCCGCCGATTCTGTCGGTCTCTTCCTGGGAAGTGCCGGGGCATCGCTATTCAATCAAATACCATTGGCCATACGCATTCGGAACAAGATATATGAATGCGAAAACTTCTTCAACGGGAACCCCTGTCGGCAATGGTTCCTGGAACACGTTCCGCTGTCCGGAAGACCGTTCAACGTCCTCAACCCGCCTCAGTTATGTCGCCGCAGAAACCTGGGGTTCGGACTCCTTAAAAGTAACGATGGTCAAAGCGGCGTCGCGTGCATATATGTTCTTTGATTCCGATTTTCTAAACACCTCCGCCTCAAATAGATACTCGGGGAGTAGTGTGGGCAGCGCCGGGGGCTCTGCTGAAGTTTTTACTTCGCAGCATCTGTGGGTCGGCAGACCGCATTCACTCTATGCGAACATCGCTTATCTCGACGGGCATGTCGTCAGCAAACGCTCGTGGAAAGGGCTCGACAACCCGGATTCCAGAATGTACAGCGACCGGCTTATGGCGGAACAGACCGGAAGCCGCAACTGGGGCAATATCGGAGCTCTTGACTTTTAACAAACACCCAAACGAAAGGCAGTCATCATGAAAAAATCCCTCATCCTTCTCGCCGCGCTCGCCGGAGCGCTCTCCGCACAGGCTCTCGACGTCAATAATCTCAAAGCCGATGACAACGGCAAATTCTGGTCCGGAAGAGCCGCCGAAGGGTACGGCATCTCCATCGGAACGGAACCGAAAGTTCTTTACAACACATTGAAAGTCTCCTCCGCAGACGGTGCGCTGGTGATCGATACCCGCGAATTCTTCAAGCGGCCGGACGCACGAAAAATTGTCACACGCTTCTACATCAAGAACAATATCGCCGCTCTCAAGGGCAAAGAGACTTCCGCAAAAGTTCAGATTCAGGCGGAAGAGGGAGGCGGCGCCGTCAATCTCTATCTCGAAGGCAACCGCGGAACAGAGAAAAAACACTATTTCACCGCTCAGCCGTTTGCCGTTTCCGGACGTTCGGAAATCGTTCATACCAAACAGCTTCCGGAAGACGTCAACGGCATTGCGCTCCGTCTTGATCTCAACAAGCCCGCCGTTTACCGCATATTCAACGCCGCGATTTCCGCCAATCAGAAATAACAGGATTTCAGATGAAGAAAAAACTTTTTTTACTTGCGTTCGCTTTCTTTGCAGCGTCCGTTTATGCGCTGGACGTCACAAAGACCGAAACAGGCAACAACGGACTCAGCATCTGGTGCAGAACCGCAGAGAACATCAGCATCGGCATCGGGACCGAACCCAAAGAGCTGATCCGCACACTCAAGGTCTCCGGAGAAAACGGAGCGTTTGTTCTTGATGCACGCGAATTCTTCAAGCAGCCGAACGCACGAAAAATCGTCACCCGTTTCTACCGAAGATACAAAATGGATGAGTTCCGCGGCAAGATGCTGAACGCAAATGTTCAGGCGGAAGCACAGAGCGCAGGAGAAATCAACATCTATCTCGAAGGCAACCGCGGAAAGGAAAACAAACATTTTTATTTTGCAAAAACCTTCCCGGTCTCCAGCGAAAGCGAAACCTTCACCGTCACACATCCGGCTCCGGAGGATATGAACAACATCTGCATCCGCGTGGATCTGCGCAAGCCGGCGGTTTACAGAATCAAATCAGCGGAGATCTCCGTCAAACAGGAGGAAAAAGTCGACTCCTCGGTCAATCATATTCTCAACGGCGGAGCCGAACGCGGATGGTATGCGACCGGAATCAACGGTTTTGAATTTCTCAAGATGGCGGACAACAATCTCATCTCCGACGGACGCAACAATTTCTGGGACAAGGAGCTCAAAGTCGCGCTCGACGACAAGGTGAAGCGCAGCGGAAACTATTCCTTCCGCCTCACCCGCGAACCGAAGAGCTACGGACGCTTCAATCTGAATCCGGTCCCGTTCGTCGTCGGCAAAAGCGCCTCGTTCTCCTGCTGGGTCAAGGGTGAAAGACCGAACCAGCAGATCGATATCGGACTCTTCCTCGGCAACGGACAGGCTTACTCAAAGCAGTTCAGAGTCGGAACGGAATGGACCCGATGCGAACTCTTCATTCCCGAATGGGGAAAGAAACCCGAAGGCATATACATGTTCGGCAATCCGGCGACCGGATACGCGAGCGTAACGAATTTCGTTTCCCCACACCTAAGCTCCCTCGGCGGCACAATCTGGATTGACGACGCCGCGTACAGCATCGGCGGACACAGCAAATTCACTCCGGAAACCGGAATTCTGCTCTCCGCAAAAATCGACGAACCAAAAGGATACTATCGTCCCGGCACTCCCGTTCAAACGGAACTGACCCTCCGCAATACCGCAGGGGAAGCGGAAAACGCGGAAATCCGCTGGGAGATGAAAGACTTCTTCGGCAAAACCGTCATGACAGGAAACGCGGGAAAAATCAAAGTCGAAGCAAAGGGAACGGCAAAGCGGACGGTCTCCGTCACTCCTCCGGAGAATTTGCGCGGCGCGGCGAACCTGCTGTTCAACGTCGGCGGAAAACAGGCGGGAGTCTACTTCGGCGTCGCGGAAAAACCCGGAAAGCTGAGCCATCGAATCGGCGTCAACTACACGCCGGGCAGCAGCAACATTCACAAAGCCATTCCGCTTCTGAAGGATTTCCGGATCGGCGCTCTGCGTCTGTGGTCCACCTACCGCGCAACCCCGAACACCGGATTCCGCGATGTGGAGGAATTCCACAAAAACGGATTCTTCCTCATGATGTGCTGCGGCTCGGAAGGGTTCGCCCCCTGGCCGATGATTCCGAAAGACTTCACCGCTTGGAGAAAAAAACTTAACGGATTCGCGGCCCAGTATCGCGGAAAAATTCAGATTTATGAAATGCTGAACGAAACGAATATCTGGGGCGGACGGATGAAAAACCCCGATCCCTCGAAATATTACGAGATGACTCCGGAAGTCAATGCACTCATCATCCGCGAACTCGCCGAAGCGGTCAAAGCGGGCGATCCGGATGCGAAAGTCGCCGGCCCCGCAAGCTGTCACACGGATATAGCGTGGACCTCCTCCATGCTCGCAAAGGGCGGAGCAAAGGGGCTCGACGTCATCACGGAACATCCGTACCGTCAGCTCCCCGAACTCCCCGATTACGAACCGGAACTTCAGACGCTTCAGAAAGTCGCCGGCAAGTACAAACCGAACTTCCCGGTCACCGCGACCGAAGCCGGCGAACGCTCGTTCGCCCTCTTCCCCGACAACAACCGGATCCCCGATTTCGAACGTCAGCGCGTCGCCTACAACACCCGCATGATGCTGATCGGATTCGGAAACGGTCTCCGGCAGTATTATCACTTCACCTTCACCATGGATTTTGAAGGCTGCGGCTGGGGCTTCCTGCTTCAGGGCAATCCCGACAACGGACGTCAGCCGATGCCCGCGCCGATCATGTTCGCCTGCAAAAACGCCGCCGACCGTCTGGAAAACGCCGCACCCGCGGGACGCGTCAAGCTCGGATTCAATTACCGCTGTTACATTTTCGACCGCGGTGACAAACGCGTTGCCGCGCTCTGGAAGTGGAACGGGAAACCGACCCGAACGCCACTCCCCGCCGAACTCAAAAACGCCGCAGTCTACGACGTCATGGGGACGGAAATCAAGAGCGGCGAAATCGAGCTGAACGAATTCCCGGTCTATCTGGAAACGGAACTTTCCGCCGCCGAACTTGCAGCCGCCATCCGGAAGACCGATTTGAACGCGGGAACCGACCTCTTTGACGCAAACGCCATCGTCGTTGCGGAGAGGGAAATCAAAGTCCGGATTCTCAATCTCGGAACCAAACCGCTCGCCGGAACCGTTGAAACGCTCGGCAGGAAACAGTCATTCCCCGCAATTGCTCCCGAAGAATTCGGAGAAGTGTCATTCCGTCTCCCCTCCCCCGTCTCTCTGAAGAACAACACCGTCCAGGCGACGGTCCGGACCGGCAGCGGCGCGGGAAAAAAGTTCCGCTGGAACCTGCGCGCGATCCTCGCCCCCAGAGCGGAAAAAGCTCCGGTGATTGAAGGCGATCTCTCCGACTGGAACGCTCAGGCGAAGGAGATTCCGCTGTCTCTGCGCACCAGACTCAAGCCCTGGACCTCCGCCGAAGACGCGATCCGTGCGAACGCGCGGCTCATGTGGGACGACGCTCATCTCTATCTCGGCGTAACGGTCTTCAAGCGGGACAATGTGGAATCCCCCGTCGGAGTCTCCGGACTCTGGCTCGGCGACGGCATTCAGTTTGCCTTCGATCCGGTCCGCAACGCCCTGAAAGAGGTCAAGGATTACCAGGACGACGACTTCGAGTACGCCTCCGCTCTGGTCGGCGGAAAACCGGTAATCTTCCGCACGAAAGCCTCCGCGGCGACCTACGACAGTCTGGAAAAGGAGATCGGACTCCTCCGCGACGTGCCGACAGCCATCCGCCGTTATCCGGACCGCACGGTTTACGAGTTTGCGTTCCCGCGCCAAAGCGTAAGTCCGTTCCGTCTGGAAGCCGGAGCCTCCATGCGCATGAACGTTCTTGTCAACATCGGAACACAAAACGGACGCGCCGGTTTCCTCCAGCTCACTCCCGGTATTGGTGAAAACCCGAAGCGTCCCGGACTCTTCATGGATCTCGTGCTGATGCCGTAAACAAAACCTCCCGGTTGAAAACCCTCCTCCGCATCTTCCTGATTGAAAGAAGATGCGGTGTTTTTTACGATCAACAGTCAAAACAACCCGATCGGGGCGTTTTGATAAAAAAAACAGCATTTTCTGATAAAAACACCCCGATCGGGGCGTTTTACACTTGAAAAATTTCTTTTTCAGGTTATGATATTAATATAGACAGAAAAAGAATTACAAGGGGAAACTTGATGAAAATTGAACTTACCACTGCCGCCCAGCTTGCGGATTTTGTGCGGATGGAGCGCAAACGGCAAAAAGTTTCTCAGCTACGTCTTTCCCAGCTGGCCAATGTAGGCGTCCGTTTTGTCCGCGACCTGGAGGACGGCAAAAAAACGGTCCAGTTCGACAAGCTCCAAAGCGTCCTGGAAACCCTCGGCATAGCCATCGAACTCGCAACAATGGATGAGCGTTGATAATGGAAATTTTGAATGTTTATCTTCTCGGACAACATGTCGGGACTCTGAGCGTTGAACAAGGAAAACTGGCATTCCGTTATCTGCCGGAATACCTGCAGGAAAAAGATGCGGTTGCAATTTCCTATTCTCTGCCGCTGCAGCCGGAACCTTTTTCTCATCAGGTCTCAAGTGTTTTTTTTGACAATCTTCTTCCACCGGAAACGGTTCGCAAACGACTGGGGAAAATTCTCCATCTCTCCCGCCACAACGTTTTCGGTTTTCTCAAGGCTATTGGCGGCGACTGTGCCGGAGCGATCGCACTGTATCCGCCGAATAAAACGGAAGATTTTGCCACACCTGTCTGCCGGGAGCTTTCCGAAGAAGAAGCTGCTCTGATTCTGAACGAATTACCGATGCGGCCTCTGAATCTCGGCCGCGAAAAAGGATTCCGCATTTCCGGAACGGGAGCGCAGGATAAATTGATAGCGTGCCTCAAAGACGGGAAAATTTTTCTGCCGCTCTTCGGGATGCCTTCCACCCACATCATAAAACCTCCTGTAACAGTCTATCCTGACAGCGTATTCAATGAATTTTTCTGCATGAGGCTCGCAAAAGCCATGAGAATTCCCGCTCCGGCATGCGAAATTCTGACATTGAAAGGCATATCATATTACTGCGTCACCCGTTTTGACAGGCAAGTCATTGACGGAAAAATCAACCGTCTGCATCAAGAAGACTTCTGTCAGTTGTTCAGTGTCGATCCGGAAAAGAAATATGAAAATGAAGGTGGTCCAAATATTTCCAACTGTTTTAACCTCATCAAAAAACTCCGTCTCGGAGCTGCCGGACAAGTTGATTTTCTTCGCCGAATCATATTCAATGTTCTTATCGGAAACGGCGATGCTCATGCAAAAAACTTCTCCGTGCTCTATCACAGGAAAAATATCCAGCTCGCACCGGTTTATGACCTTCTCTGCACAGAAATTTATGATGAACTTGCACATGAAACAGCTATGACCATCGGCGGAGCAACGGCTTTTTCCGAAATTACCCGGGAAAGTTTTAAACAAATGGCGCAGAATTGCGAAATTCATTCTGAACTGGTGTTGAATCTGCTTGATGAGCTTCTCGCAGAACTCCCCCGCATATCCCGCTCACTGGCTGAGGAACTGAATCTGCAATATTCATCGCAAATCTATGAAAAAATCTGCAGAATCATTGAACGCCAAGCAGAAAAACTGTCAAAAGCATAACCTTTCTAAAACGAAAACACCGCATCTTCCTGATTGAAAGAAGATGCGGTGTTTTTTTTATTCTGCCTGAGAAGAATCAGAGCCAGGCGCCGTGCTCAACAAGAAGAGAACGAACGTCTCGGCCGTCGAGCGCGGAGGGATCGCAGCCGCGTTTCACCGCAAGCGCACAACCGGCGCCGGCGGCCTGACCGACACTGCACGCGGGAGGCATCACGCGGGAACTCGAATGAAGCTCGTGCGAAACGGAAATCGGACGCCCCGCAATCAGAAGATTGTCGCAATCCTCCGGAACGATACAGCCGTACGGAATTTCGTAATACTCGTTGCACCCCATCCAGACCATGCGCGTGCTCCCGCCGTTGACACTGTGAATGTCGATCGGGTAGTTGCAGCGCGCAATCGCATCCGGAAACTTGCTGCGGTTGTTGAAATCCTCCTCCGTCAGATACGCGCGGCCTTTCACGCGGCGGCTTTCGCGGACTCCGATCTCCGCGCCCATCGACATCAGATGCGAATGCTTGAATGCCGGAACCTCCCTGCGGATCCATTTGATGAACTGGCGAAGCTGACGGCGTCCTTCGATTTCCGCTTCCGAAAATTCAAGTCCGTCAACTGCGGATCTGCCGAGGACGCGGGTTGTGTTGAAGTGCACCACGCCCGGCTCGAAATCGTATCTCATGTGCAGAATGTCGTTGCGCTTGCAGTCGATTTCGCCGCGCTCGCGCGCCTGTCTGTAAAGCTTCTGCACCTCTTCCCAGTTGATGCTCCCGACGTCAACGCCGGAAAGTTTGAAACAGAGCGTCATGGGCTGGCAGAGTCCGTGGTCACGGTCGCCGTATTCGAATCCGCAGCCGGCAAAAGCGGCAAGATCGGCATTGCCGCTCGCATCGACGAATGTTTTCGCCTGAATCGCGGCATAGCCCGAACGCGTGCGGAAAACGGCGTACTCAATGCGACGCCCCTTGCGGACCACATCAACGAGTGTGAAATGATAGAAGAGTTTCACGCCCGCTTCCAGGCAGAGGTCTTCCATCGCGAGAGAGATCAGAGACTTGGATACAACCAGCTTCCGGTTGCTCCAGTTCGCCCCGGGTTCCGAAAAATCAAAATCAGACAGATAACTCTGCATCTGCTTCATCATGCGCGGATAAACCGGACGGTCCATCGTCTCCGCATGGGTGATATCGCCGTCTTCCGCGAAGTGATTGCGCATCATCGGAGTGATTTCCGCAAAGGCTGCGGTTCCGCCCATGCAGCCGTGCTGTTCCGCGAGAACGACTTTCGCGCCGCATTCTGCCGCCATTACCGCCGCACCCGTTCCGCCGGGACCGCCGCCGACGACCAGAACGTCGCATTCCGCGACGACCGGGATTCCTTCATGAATCTGATAATCAATTGTCTTCATCGCAAAGCCTCCTTTTTGAGCTTTTTAAACATTATACTGCGTTTTTCCGGGAAAATCCATATTTTCTCCGGCTGAAAAAGTTGCTTTTTCCGCTGTTTCATGTATTTTACCGTAAAACAGGAGTTGCGAAGCATGTTGAAAATACCGGACCGCGCGATCGCCGCATTTGAACATTTCACGAAAACCGACGTCGTCGCGTACATCCAGGATCCGCTGCTGAACCTCGCGGTCCGACGCAAGGTGCACACAAAACCGAACTGCTGTCTCGCCAAACGGGACACGGTCGAGAAATGCTACAATTTCGATTGTCTCGATTTCATTCCGGAACGCTGGAAGTACCGCTCAGGCGCTCTCAAAATCTGCCGTGCGGGAATTCTCGAATGGATTCAGCCGGTCATGAACGGAAACCGTCTGCTCTGCATTCTTAACGCGGGGCTCCGCCGCGCGCCCGCCGCGCTGCCCGCCGACCTTCCGGTCTACCGCGCTCCCCAGCTCAACAATCCCGAACTCGTGCGCGGGCTCGCTCCGACGGATGAAGCGGAAATCCGTCTGGTCATGGAAGCTCTCGCCCAGCTCGCCGCGCGGCTGCGCGAATGGCATGCGGAAATGCGCGACTCCGCATACACGGAAAGCGACCTTTCCCGCGCCGATCTCATCCGCCGTCTCATTCATCAGAATATCGGAACGCGCGGAGGCGGACTCGCCGCCCTCGCCCGGCGTCTGAATCTGAGTCCGGACCGCACCGCGCATGTGGTCCGCGAAGAAACGGGATATTCGTTCAAGGAACTTCAGATCGAAGCGCGCCTGAACTACGCCTCCGCGCTGTTGCGCACGACCGGCCTTCCTGTCGCCCAGCTCGCCCGGGAATGCGGATTCGCCACGCTCCCGAACTTTCACCGCCAGTTCAAGGAAAAGTTTGACAAAACGCCCCTTGAGTACCGGAAAACGTTCAGCAAAGAATAATGCAACTCACTGAACGCGGAGAAAAAGCGAAAAATTTTCCATTTCATCAAAAATGCCATTCTTCAATCAATATCGTCGTTGCTTTTGCAAAATTCACGCCTATATTATCATTGAACAATTCAAGGAAAGGAGAATCCCGTGAATCTTGATTTTCATGCCCATTTCAATTCGGAAGATCCCGCGCTTGTCCGGGAGTTTGTAAAAAACTGCGAAAGAAACGAATGCATCACCGCTCTCTGCCACTGTCCGCACATCGAGGGAGCATGGCCCGGCAACGACGCAGTACTCCGCGCATGCCGCGAATATCCGGAGTGGCTCATTCCCCTTGCCAACATCGAGCTCACCGACAAGGAACCCGATCTCGGGGAACTGCACAGGCTTGTCGATCTCGGCGCGAAAGGCGTAAAGTGCATAGACCCCTGGCATCCTTACGACCATGACCTCTACATGCCGCTTTACGAAGAATGTGAAAAGCTCGGCATTCCCATGCTCTTCCACACCGGCAACTACCGCCCGGCGCCACACCACATGATCCAGCGCCGCCCTACGCTCAAGAACATGGATCCCGTCAATCTCGACCGCCCGGCTCGCTCATTCCAGAAACTTAAAATCGTCATTGCACACCTCGGCACGGGATTCTGGCGTCTTCAGGCTGCGGAAATGATCAAGCTGCACCCCAACGTCTACGCAGACCTTGCCGGCTGCGGCTCCTGGCAGGCCCTCTCCGCCGAAGAGCTCACTAAACTGCTAAAACCCGCGATTTTCCTCTGCAAGGACAATGCGCAGTACTTCCGCAAGCTCGTTTTAGGAACCGACTGCTACATCAATGCACCCAACACTCAAACGCAGGGAAAACTTCATTATGAACAGATTCTCAGCAAAATCGGTGCAGACCGCGAACTCCACGATGCCGTCATGGGAAAAACCGTCGCCGAATGGCTCGGTCTCAAAGGGTTATGATTATGGAACTCGCCCGCATCTGCAGATTCTTCGGCTATTCCGCCGAAACCGAAACCATGCTCCGCAACTGCGGCTGGAGCGAAGCGGATGAACGTTCTTCCGAAACGCCCGAATTCCTCACAATCGCATTTCAGGAAAAATACTATCCGCAGACCCGCTGCAGGATCGACGCCATGCCTGCCATCCGGCGAATTTCCGCCATTGCGGAACAGAACCCGGAGGTGCGGACGCTTGCGCGCTATCTCAGCCGGATCTATCTCCATACACGCGACAACAACACCCCGGACGCACTCCCCCTCCCCGAAAAGGTTTTCGGCGACGATGCCGGCGTCTTATTTCTTATGGTGGCGACCGCGGCGATACCGATGATCGAAGCGACTCATCGCAGATACGGCATTCCGGAGCATTACGCGGCGGATTCCGCAAGCTGGATCGGCGGCAGCTCCCTGCTTTTCAATCAAAGCCATGGAAATCTGCCCGGATTCCTCCTGAACCAGATCCGCTGGCTCCGCTGCTCCATCGACGGAACGCTCTTCCGCATCGGACGCCTCGAATTCAAAATGACGACAGTCCCCAGCCATGTTCCGGCGATCTACCGCAATGCGGAGGGACGCACTCTGCTCCTCTGCGGCGACGGCTGGTTCCTCAACAAAGACGGTCTGCGCGTCCGCATGGATTCCCCCGATGCGGCATTCAAAACGACCCTCGATCATATCGACGGTTCTGTCACGGGCACTCCGATATCCCCGCTCGGAGTCGCCCTCCCCGGAAAAACCGTGACTCTCAGCGATTCGGAATGGAAACCGCTCATCTCCCCATGGGAGACGATTCTCGAAATCCACATCCCCGGCGGTGGCGGCATGACTCCCGAACGCCTGCGCGACTCTCTCAACCAGGCCCTCGCCTTTTTCCGGTCCTTTTTCCATAAGGAAATCCGGCTGTTTACCTGCAACTCCTGGATTCTCAACCCGGAGTGGGAAAAACGCCTTCCCGAATCCAACATTGCGGCATTCCTCCGCGAAGGATACCTCTATCCGCATGAAATCGGAGACGGCAGAGACGGACTCTTCTTCCTTTTCGGCCGCATGGATGGAGATCCGCTCTCCTATCCGGCCGACAACTCCATGCGCCGCGCCATGCTGGATGTCCTCCGCGAAGGCGGAATCCTCAAACGCGGAGGCATGGTGCTCCCCGCAGCCGATCTCAAGTTTTTCGGCACACAGCATTACCGCAGACAACAGGGAAAACCCTGAAAAAAAATCCGTCTGCTTTTCTCCGTTCAAACAGTCGGACAAAAAGCAGACGGGCGTATTTTCCTCGCTTGAATTTCCCGTTTTCCGGTGTTATGCTTGAATAAGGAAATATGCCGTTTCCGAATCAAACAAGGGGGATTTCATCATGTCTGCACTCGTCACAGAAAATGCGCCGGATTTCACCGCAAACGCCGTCATGGAAGACAACTCGTTCCGCAAATTCAAACTTTCCAGTCTGAAAGGCAGATACGTCGTTCTCTTCTTCTACCCGATGGACTTCTCGTTCGTCTGTCCGTCGGAAATTCTCGCATTCAATGAAAAATATGAAGAATTCAAGCGGCGCGGATGCGAACTCGTCAGCGTCTCAACCGACACAGAGTACACGCATTTCGCCTGGAAATCCGTTCCGCCGAACAAGGGCGGCATCGGCTGCGTCCGCTTCCCGATGGTCGCGGACACCACAAAAAGCATCTCGCGCGACTACGGTGTTCTCCTCAATGACGCCGTCGCCCTGCGCGGACTCTTCCTCATCGACCGGCAGGGCGTCGTGCGTCACGAACTCGTCAACGATCTTCCGCTCGGACGCAGCGTCGATGAGGCGTTGCGGATTCTGGACGCGCTCCAGTTCTTCGAGGAACACGGCGAAGTCTGCCCCGCGAACTGGCACAAGGGCGAAAAGGGAATGAAACCGTCCGCGGAGGGCGTCGCCGAATATCTCGGCGAAACGTTCAGCGCGCATCCGTAAGCATCTGCCGGATCCGGCGCCACGCGAGCTTCGGACGGCGGTATTCATCCACCGCGCCTTTGTTGTTGAAGCCGCGCGGACGCGTCAGCACGCACGAATTCGCGGTGTACGTACGGGCATTGCAGAACTGCCACATCGCAATGCCGCCGCACCGCGGATTCGTCAGGGCGAAACTGAGCGCCGCGCCGAGAAGCTCCGCCTGATACTCTTCCGACCACGGAAGCCCCGAATGGTCTCCGATGATTGCGGCCGCGCCGATCTCGCTGACAATCAAAGGTTTATCGCGATACTCCGGACGGCTTGCGAACTCCGCGAGCTCTTCCAGGGCAGGAATCACGCGGTCAATTCCGTAACTTTCAATCTCGGTGTGATCATACCAGCCGGGATAGGTGTTGAACGCGATGACGTCGACCAAATCCAGGCAGACATCCTTGACTCCGCGGTTCGAAGCAAACGTCACCGGACGCGAAGAATCTTCCGCGCGAATTGCCGACGCCAGTTCCGCAATGCAGGACCGCGCCTCCTGCGTTTCGCTCGCGCACTCGTTCAGGAAGCCCCACAGAATCACGCTCGGATGATTGATGCTGCTCCGAACCATCTCAACCGTCTGTTCGCGCTGAAGCCGCCGGAATTCAGGATCGGCAAGCTGTTCCGGACGGTTGCCCCAGCCCAGCGACTCCTCCCAGACGAGCAACCCCATGCGGTCGCACAGACGCAGCATCGCCTCGCTCTGTTTGTAGTGACACCCGCGGATGAAGTTGCAGCCCTGCTCTTTTATCATGCGGAGATCGGAACAAGTCAGGAACTCCGGAACCGCCGCGCCAAATTCCGGATGACTCTCATGACGGTTCCAGCCGATCAGCTTCAGCGGTTTCCCGTTCAGCAGAAAACCGCCGTTTCCGCATTCGATTTTGCGCATTCCGAACTCAACCGAAACGGCATCTCCGGGAATGACGACACGTGCGGTGTGCAATTCCGGAGATTCAGGCGACCAGAGTTTGACCCCGGGAACCCGGCAGACCGTTTCCGCCGCGCCCGAATGAACCGTGATCTTCTCCGCCTCCGCAGAAGTATCGAACCGGACTTCCGCAGTCACCTGCTCCGGAATCTCTCCGCCGAGCGCAAGACGAATCCGGACCGTTCCTGCTTCCAGGTCCTCCGGAATAAACTCCGCGCGGTCGATCCGGCATGCGGGAAGTCCGGTCAGCGAAACGTCGCGGTAAATTCCGCCGTACGCGTAAAAATCATAATATGCATGGAAAAGCGAAGCCGTTCCCGAGTCCTGACGGTTGTCCGTCACAATCACCAGCTCGTGCCGCCCCCGCGCTCCCGCATCAAAAACGGGAGTGTACGGCGAATACGGCAGTTCCGTATGCCCGATTCTCTTCCGGTCCCAGTAAACATCTGCACGCAAACCAACCGCTTCCAGATTCAGGCGGACCGTTCCTCCGCATTCGACGAAACGGCGGTAGACGCCCGTCCCGCGCTTCCCGGCATATTTTGCCAATGCATCGAAACACCCGGGAACCGAGATGCGTTCCGGAAACGCAAGCTCCGCAAGATTGATTTGTTCCGGAGCCTTCACTGAAAATTCAAAGTCCCAGATTCCGTTCAAAGATTGCTCTGTTCTCATAAAAAAATCCTCCATATTTGCTTTTTGTAAGACTATAACGTATATTTAATGAATATTCAACAGAAAGAATCTGCACTTTTGCAACATCGGAAAGGCGTTTTTGAAACTATGCGGGAATTCAAGGATTACAAATTCGCGGTCATTCGCGGAAAGACCGCGTTTTTCGTCCGCTCTGTTGGACACTTCCGCGTTCTTCCGGACAACCGCGAGGGAATAAAAACTGCGGATTTCGGAGAAATCTTCTGGTGTCTGGAGGGCAAGGGACTCTTCTCGCTGAACGGCAGACGCCATACGCTTCTTCCGGGGCAGGTCTGGTACTATCCGCCCGGCGCACGGCACGATTACATCCCCGGCGATCCCCTCTTCCATTACCGCTGGCTCTCGCTGGAAGGACCGGGAACAAAGACACTTTTCGACGGGCTCCACATTCTCCCCGGTCTCAATGCGGCGGGGGTGTGCCCCGAGGAGCTTTTTGCGCGAATCGAACTGGAAATTGAATCTGCCGACAACGCCGCGCGGATGCGAGTCCTTGCGGCGGCGTTTGAAATCCTGACGCGCATCGCCTCCCCCGCCCCCAAACCGGAAGGTTCGACGGCGGAGCGGGTCAAAGCGGTGATTGAGCGGAACTTCACAAATCCGGAACTCAACGTCGACCGCATCGCGGAGCTTCTCGGTCTCCACCGCGTCACCCTTTCACGCGCGTTTTCCGCGTGTTACGGGCATTCGGTCATTGAACATCTCATCGCCTGCCGGGTGAATCATGCGCTGCATCTGCTCAAAGATCCGCGCAGGAGCATCGAAGAGACCGCACGGGCGAGCGGCTTCTCCTCTCCGGAATATTTCGCCCGCACCATCCGCCGCATCACCGGCAGCTCCCCCGCAAAACTGCGGGGGAAATAAAACACGCTTTACTTTTCTGCGACGAGTTCAAAGAACGGAGTCGGACCGTGCTTCAGTTTCGCCATGTCAAACGCGAGCTTCCAGCCGCCGGAGGTCCGGACAAGCGGAATTTCCTCCTTGCGCTCCCCGGTCAGATCAAGCGCATAGCAGCGCAGTTTTTCCGCGCGTCTGATCTCAATCTCATACTCGCCGCACTGATAGAGAATCGGGAGCGTGCCGATGACGCGCAGATGAACACCGCTCGGGTCGTGCTGCATATTCGTGTTCGCCACTCGCGTGGAAAGAACCAGAACCATGCGTCCCGATTCCGTCAGCGCCTTGTCGTCGACGGACGCCAGGCCGATCAGAGAATTGACGCTGTTTCTTTTGACGTCGAGCGTATTGAGTTTTTCCGTTTTTCCGGCAGTCAGGGCAACGGCTTCGCTCTTCGGCGTGACGACTGTCATTTTCTTCTCTTTGGCGAACATGGTGATCTCGCCCGTTTCGCTCTGATAAATCTGCTTCGCAAGATCGGTGATGTTGTCTTTGGGAAGAATTCCGCGCGAACGCATGGTTTTGACCAGAGCTTCGAGCGAGGAATCGGCCGCGGCGGTCTCCTTCGCGGCGGCGTACCAGCCGTGCCAGACGATTTCTCCGCTTCCGGCAGGAGCGATTGTCATATCCGGTCCGCCCGGCTGCGGGACGCGGTCGTAACGCGGAAGATCGGTGAAGAGCGATGCGGCTTTCGTCAGAAGAGTGATACGGCTTTGCGTCGGCGCAAGCGCATTCGCGCTGTTGCCCGGACGGAACACGTAGTTTTTGCTCAGCGCGACTGCGACATTGTGTTTTGCCGGCGCGACGTCGCGGCGCAGGAAGAACAGCGAGGAGAGAAACTCTCCGGCACGCAGAACGGGGTTGTTCGCGACCTCGAACGAACTTGCGCGCTTATCGTTCGTCAACGCAACGGCGCCTGAATGAATCGCCAGAGAATCCCAGTCGTTCAGCGCGGCATAAGCGTCAAGCGCAACCGGTTTTTCATACTGGAACGGATTCCGGAAACAGTAGTTGTGCTCGTTGAAGAAGAACGGACGCCCGTAGATATGCTGTCCGAAACGACGGCGGAAGACGTTTGCCGCCTCCGCGATCGAACTCACCTGGCTCACGCTCGCGCCCGGCTGTTCCCCGCCGTCCGGATGACAGTGGTAGCCGTGACCGTCGACGATCTGCACGCTCTCCCACGACACAGCCGCACAACGGAGCGCGGGCATCGGACATTGAAGCGTCAAGCCCTTGTAACCGCAATCCCTCATGACCTGATCGCAGAAACGGTAGGCGTCCTTCATGCATTCGTACCAGAATTCATCGTAATCCACGCGCAGCTGCGAGCGGTCCCAGAAGACCGGGAGCTGCGGATTCGCCATCGTCGCGGCGGAGTGCGGATTCTTCTCTTTCGGAAGCGCTGCGTATTTTTTCCGGAGGAAGCCGCGCCATTTTTCCTTGAGGAAACGGTATTCCGCCGGATACGCGTTCTCCATTTTGCGGGTCAGCTCAACCGCAAGCCCGAGCTCGTTGTAATATTCCATTGCAATGAAGACGGGATCGTCCTTCCACGCAAGCTTGGTGTAGGGGTTCACATGATTGAGAATCTTCCGGCTGACTTCCGCGAAGCGGGCGCGGATTCCCGGCTCTCCCAGCAGAAAAAGAATCTTGTTCGCATTCCGCTTTTCCGTCGTCAGAAAACGGTTCTGCGAGGGAGCGTAAAGCGAAAAGGCGAAAATATTGAACTGAAGATAAATTCCCTGCTGCTTCATCTCATAAATCAGACGGTCCCAGCGGTCCAGATAACGCGGAAGCGGTTTCTGATCCTCGCGGGAGCCCGTCATGACCCACTCGTCGAATCCGTGCATGCGGAACAGATTGTAACCTTGCGCGCGGACGGCGCGGGCGTACTCGGCGGCGAGGGACGGAAAATCGCGGTCGCTTGAAGTCTTCCAGACTTTCTCATCCACATCGCTGGAGAATCCGAAGAAACGCTGCGGCGCAGAATTCTTCTCGAAGGCGATATGCCCCTCCGGAGTCAGAACGGCGCGTCCGTATTTGCCTGCGGGAGCATCAATGATGGAGGAAAGGTCGAGCGCGCTTCCCTTCTTCACCGCGAGCTTTGCGGTATCGATCGGATAATATCCCTCTTTTGCCGTGAAACGCTGCGGAGCCGGAGGCGGCTGGACCGGACCCCAGAAGAGTTTCCAGCCTTCGGAACCGGCAAGGACCTTGACCGCCAGCAGGTTCTTCCCCTTCTTCACCGGAAGAAAGACGAGATGATTGGATGCGGAAACAGGAGATTTCTGATTGCCTTCCGCCATCGTCGAATAGACCAGTTTGCCGTTGAGGTGGATCTCCATGTACCAGTCCGCCCCGAACCCGACGGGGATCTGAGCATCGACGGGGGATTCGAACTCGTTGTAGAGCATCGCGGGATCCGAGTGACGCTTGCGCGTGGCTCCGGCTTCCAGACGCAGATTGATTTTGCTCTCTTTAAGCGAGGACGGCGCGTTCACCGCAACCGGCTTCACCGTCTTCTCCTTGATTCCGGGCAGTTCGGCGGGAATTGCGTCAAACGCCTTGACCGCGGGATCGACAAGCCCGAACAGCATCCATTTCTCCGAAAACGGAGGCTGAACAGGTTTGATGTCGCTCAAATTGAACAGAACCATTTCGGAGAGCGTCACTTTGCCGTCCAGTTCGCCGATGTAGAACGAGAGCACGGGCGGATCTTCCGGATCGTCACTCTCCAGTCCGGGAATGATTTCAACGAAAAGTTTCTGTTCCCCCCGACGCAGCGGAACCCATTTGATGAACCCGAGGTTTTTCGGTTTTCTGCGCATCCGGTAGGAGATCACAACCGGACGGGTCTGCGGCTTTTCACAGTTGACCGTGAAGTAAAGACGGTACGTTTCGCCGACTTTCAGATTCCGCAGAGCCTGCTGAAGTTTCAGCAGACCGGAATTGCGGCTCTTCTGCACATTCAGCTCAACTCCTCCGTTTTTCGGAGTGACCGTTCCGATCTTCCCCTCCACTTCCCAGTGCGCCATTCCGGATGAAAAATCCGGATTCGCAAGCAGATTCCGGAGCTCTCCGGCTCCGGCGAGACACGCTGAAACAAACATCAGCGCCATCAGTGCGATTTTTTTCATGATTTTTCCTTTTTTGTTATTGTGGAACCCGGATTTTAATATAACACTTCCGTTTTCTCCGCACAATAACAGAATAGTATGAACTATGGGAGAATAGTATTTTTCCCCTGAAAAACAAAATCGCCCTTCCTGACGGGCTCTCCGCTCCGGAACGCTTCAGGCGTGATGCCGGTCTGCTGACGGAAGACGCGGCACAGATAGCTGGCGTCGTAAAATCCCGCCGCATCCGCGATCGAGCTGAGTTTCATTCCCGTGCATTCCAAAAGGCGGACCACGTAATTCATACGCAGATCATTGAGGAATTTTCCCGGAGTGATGCCGCAGCGTTTCCGGAAGTACGCCTGAAAATATTTTGTGCTCATCCGGCAATGCTCCGCAAGTTTTTCCACGCTCATTTCCGCAATGTTTTCGCTTGCCCAGTTGGAGAGTCCGCGCAAAAACTCGTCCGAACCTGCCGACGCCTTGTCGCAAATGTCGCGTTCCAGATCCAGCAGCATCACGGTTGCGATTTTGCGGAGTTCGCAGAAGTTCAATTCGTTGTGCAGAGCGCGGCGGAAAAGCGTATGAAATTCCTCCACAATTTCCGAATTCCGCGAAAGCTGATGCACAGGCCCGATCTCCAGAATCCGCTTGAACACATGCTCCGCAAGCGGTCCGCGGAAACCGATGTAGATGAAGCTGTAAAAGCACTGGTCCGGATTGTAGAATTCATACTTCTCATCCGGCGTAATGAAAAAACACTGTTCCGGTCCCACCTCATATTCCTGTTTTCTCCCGTCTGGCTGTTTGTTGATGAAGCGGACCTTTCCGCGCTGGGTGTACTGGAGAATATGGAACGGCCCCCCGCCGATGATCCGCAGAAGCAGATCCGGCGTCTTGTAGTACCGCTCTCCCGCCTGAATCCGCCGGTCGCCCGCAGTCGATATCGTCGCGGGATTCACATCGCCGCATTTGTTTTCCCGCCGGAAATCAATCCAGATATTCTGTCCGTCACAGTCGTCAAAATAGATTTGCTGCATGAGACCTCCCTGTTTACCGTACTATAGCACCGCGGAAAAGAAAAAAAAGTGGAGGAAATACTATTTTCCCATGTATCGTACTTTCTTATTATTGCGGCGCGGAAAACACCGGGATATATTATTCACGCAAACGGAAAATCACAAAAAAGGAGCAAACTCATGCCTGTTCAGTTCGATCGGGAAAAGAAAATTTTCCTGTGCAGCACAGATAAAATGTCCTATGCGTTCGGCCTCACGGAAGACGGAATCCCCGTCAATCTGCACTGGGGCGGAAAGATTGACGAAATCGGCGATCTCCCCTCAACCGACACCGTCGCCTGGTTCCGCATCAAGGTCTACAACCTCCGCGCAAAACTCGGAAGATACGAGTATTCCGCAGCAAACCGTCTCTACTGCTACGAACCCCACCTCAAACTTCTCGAACCGGATCAGACGCTGAATCTGAAGTACCGCGGCCACACGCTCGAAAACGAAAATCATCTCATTGTCACTCTTTTCGACGAAGCCTCCTCGCTCGCGGTTCTCCTGCACTACGAACTGTTCCCCGAACTCGACCTCATCCAACGCCACACCGAAGTCGTCAACGAAGGCTCCGCGCCTCTCCGTTTTGAAACGCTCTTCTCCGCCGCATGGAGCCTCCCGCGCGGAAACGCGCCGCGCCTCACAACCCTTCAGGGCGAATGGGGACAGGAGTACCGCGTCCGCCGCGCCGAAGTCGCTCCCGGACAGCGCGTGCTCGAAAGCCGCATCGGAATCAGCAGTCATGCAACGGTCCCCTTCTTCGCGTTCGATCCGGGCAACGCGGATGAAAATTCCGGCGACGTCCACTTCGGCACACTCCTCTGGAGCGGCGACTGGAAGTTCATCGTCGAGCGCGACGTCTATGGAGAAACCCGTGTTTCCGGCGGACTGAACAACTATGACTTCGAGCTCACGCTCCAACCCGGCGAACATTTCGAAACGCCCCGTTTCCTCGCCGGATTCACCCGCGGCGGATTCGGTGAGATGACCCGCACCGTTCACCGCTTCAGCGCAAACCACCTCAGCTCAAAATACTGGGCGCAGCGTCCCCGCCCCGTCGTCTTCAACACATTCTCCTGCATCCGCCGCACAGAACTCACCGAACAGGGAGTTCTCGACCTCATCCCCAAAGCCGCCGAAGTCGGATGCGAACTCTTCATCATCGACGACGGCTGGCAGACCGACGTCGGGAACTGGACGGTTCATCCGAAAAACTTCCCCAACGGACTCAAGAAGATCGCCGAAAGCGTCAAAGCCCACGGCATGAAGTTCGGTCTCTGGATGGAATTCGAAGTCGTCGTTCCGCAGAGCCGTCTCTGGACCGAACGTCCGGAATGGGTTCTCGGCGACGGCGCGGCGCAGCTCAATCTCGCCCGGGAAGACGCGTTCGAATATATCTGTGACACCATCCGCACGCTCATCCGCGAAAACGACATCGCATACTTCAAAATGGATATGAACCATTACCTTTTCGTCCCCGCGTTCCATGAACACCGGCGCGAAATCAAAACAAAGTACATGCTCAACTTCTACCGCCTGATGCGCCGTCTCAACGAGGAGTTCCCGCAGGTCATTTTCGAAAACTGCGCAAGCGGAAGCGGACGCTGCGATCTCGAAATGGACCGCTATTTCTGCCGCACCAACCGCAGCGACAACCAGGACACGCTCGATGTTCTCGACATCGAGGAGGGCTATTCCTACCTTCATCATCCGCGCATGGCGGGCGGCGGCTGCCAGATCAGCAGGAACTACACCTACGTCATCAACCACCGCGTCATTCCGCTCTCCTTCATGGCACACGCCGCGCTCATGGGCTGGCCATCGCTCGGAATCGACCTCAACAAGAGCACGCCGGAGGAGATCGAAGAGTGCAAAGCCTACCTCGCGCTGAACCGTGAAATCCGCCACATCATCGCAGGAGGCGAACTCTACCGCATCGCCTCCTGGCATCACGACCGCCATGCAGCATTCGAATTCGTTCTTCCGGATCGCTCCGAAGCTCTCCTCTTCGTCTTCTCGCACGCGCTGCAATATGGAGAACAGCTGCCGAACATCCGTCTTCAGGGACTCGATCCGCAGACCGCCTACGCGATTGAATGCCACGGCAAAAAGACCGCGGGAGACTTCTATCATCAGTACACATCTCTCGAAGCCCCGAAACGCATGACCGGACGCGGACTCGCCGAGATCGGAATCCATGTCCCGCTCGAAGGCGATTTCGACAGCCGGATTTATCACCTGAAGGCAATCTCGAAAAAAGCTTGAACAAACACGGGAGGATGTTACGATTCTCCCATTAAAAAGAGAAAATTACCATTGACATTCAATGGCGTGAAGAATATATTAACCGCAAAAGGAGGTTTTACCATGAACTTCGTTTCACTGACACGCAAACTGTTAATCGGAGCCGGGCTGCTCGCCCTCTGCTCCGCTGGAGCCGCTGAACGGCAACCGCAGCTCGACTACTACAAGGACCGCGGATCCGTTGTCGTCCACAACGCATTCCCGAATCCGGCATGGAGCGCAGGTTTCAAACTCCAGCAGTACAACGGCAAATACAAGCCCATGAAGGATTTCGTCTTCGACGGAAGCGAACAGGAGGGACGCCTCACCACGGCGGACGGCGAACGCATTCCAGTGAAAATCCTGTGCACGAAAAAATCCCCGACCGAACTTCAGGCGAAACTCTCCGTGGAATCCGCTCAGCCGTTCTCCTGCGGAAGACTGATGTACGAACAGAGCATCCGCTATGAACCCGGAGTCGGAATCAAAGTCACCGTCAACGGCGAAACGTTCGATTACAGCAAACCGTTCGATCCGAAGAAACCGTACCAGAAAGTGATTCCCGTCCCGGCCGGAGAAACAGCAGCCGTCGTCGTCGACGCCCCGAACGCCTCGTGGACCATCACCGGCAAATTCGCCGTCATCCTCCAGGATCTGCGCAAATGGAAAGCCGATGTTCTCCAATTGCGTCTGATGTTCACCCCGTATTCCGGCATGATTACGGAATCCTCACTCGAATTCAGCCTCGTCCTGAATCCAAAACAGTGAAACGACCCGGGGGAATGCGGAAACGTTCCCCCGCTGTGTTCAAACAAAAAAAAGGCAGACAACGCTATGACCCTTCATTCTGACAAACACCCCGTTCCACTTCCCAAAAGGAAGTCCGCGGGATTTACCCTTATAGAGCTCCTCGTGGTAATCGCCATCATCGCAATCCTCGCCGGCATGCTTCTCCCCGCACTCAATTCGGCCCGCGAAAAGGGACGCGCCATCAGCTGCACAAGCAACATCAAGCAGGTTCTTCTCGACTTCCAGATGTACGCAGGCGACAACCAGGACATGTGGCCCGTCTATGGACCGACCGGCAGCATCACCTGGTCGCAAACCATTTATGGACTGGAATACATGCAGAAGAATCAATGGAAAGCCAAAACGTATACCTACTGTCCATCCAATATCCGCCCCGCATTTGATGCCGCGACCGGACGCCCGAACCATTACAACACTTACGGAGTGAAACTGCCCTTCAGCACTCCCTATGAACAAAAATACGCGGGAACGACAAAAGCGCCTTATCTTTATGACTCCGCATTGTGGGTTTTCCAAAACAACAAGGTAAAAAAGCCAAGCGAATATTTTTACATATGCGACAGCAACAGCGCTGGAACGGCAAGCATTCCTAAAGGGCAGAACTTCTATTACGTCAACCCCAACTCCCCGGAATACGGCATGGCGCTGATGCACCAGTCACGCGCAAACCTGGGCTTTGCAGACGGTCATGTCGGCACGGAAGGGCTCTCTCAGCTGCAAATCCGCATCAAAGACGGTGTCAGCAAGCCCGGCTTCCTCCACGACGCATACGGCAATCAGCTGTAATTTTCAAAAAAAATTTCTTTCCGGGGGTTGACAAATTCGCGCTTGTCGTATATAATATATACGTATAAGCAAAGGGATTTGCCATGACCCAGAAGGAAATAGCCAGAACACTGAACATTACGCAGGCGACCGTCTCCATGGCGCTGAAAGGCTCCGGACGGATTTCGCCCGCCGTACGCGAAGCGGTATGCAAACTCGCGGCGGAAGCCGGGTATCAGCCGAATCTCGCGGGGCAGATGCTGCGGAGGAAACGCGCAAATGTCATCGGCGCAATATTTCCGCGTCTGACAAACCTCTTCCATGCGGAACTCTTTCAGGAAATTCAGCAGTCGCTTCTGCCGCACGGCTTCATGCTCTACCTCGCCCCGGCGGGAAACTCCGGAGAACTCCACGAGGTCATCGGCAACCTCCGCAGAATGTGCGTCTCCGGCGTCATCGCCTTTGCTCCGGAAAATCTCGAACCGCTGACGGAACTTAAAAAATCCGGAATCGCCGTCGTTCTTTACGGAGGCGACCGCAGATTCGACGTCGGGCTCAGCCAAGTCCTCCCCGACCGCTATTCCGCTTCGCTTGAACTCATGTGCCGTCTGATCGCGTCCGGACGCCGGCACATCGTTTTCTTCGGAACCCAGCCCTCGCCGGAATTGCGCATCCAGGCCTACGCCGACGCCATGCGGGAGGCCGGACTCACCCAGGAGTATCTGCCGCTCTCCCGTACCCCGAAGCGTCACCCGATGGAAGATGCGTATGAAACCATGCGGCACTATCTGAGCTCCGGACGGAATACCGACGCCGTGTTCGCCTACAACGATGAGTTTGCGCTCGCCGCCAAACGCGCAATCATCGACTCCGGACGCACCATTCCGCGCGACATTGCGCTCACCGGATTCGACAACATCCAGTCCGGAGCCTATCTCTCGCCATCCCTGACCACTGTCGAACAGCCCTGCTCCCGCATCGCGCAGGCTCTGATCACCGAGCTGCTCGCCACTCTCGCCGATCCCGCGCACGAAAACTTCGTTTCCATCCCGTGCTCCGTCATCATCAGGGAATCCGCATGACTTTTTTACAACAACGCATTTATACGAATAAGCAAAGGAGAAGCGCAAAATGAAACCGCAAATCAGCAGCAAGTACAACTGGAGAAAACTGACGCCCGACGACGGACACTATTTCTTCGGATATTATGACCGGAACCCGTGGAACGGCGACCTCACAAAGCATCTGGTCATGAAGGCCCCGCAGATTCAACGGCTGCCTGCACGCGGAGAACGGGCGGAAGTCGGACTGATCGACCTGGAAGGACATTATGAACCGCTGGTCACCACCCGCGCGTGGTGTCACCAGCAGGGCTGCATGGAACTCTTCCTCAAACACCGTCCGGACTGCTTCATCTACAACGATTACGAAGAGAGCGAAGGACGGCTCGTCGCGCGGATTTACCAGCTCGGCAAAGGAGTCGTCGGACGCTATGAACTGCCCGTTTACGCCATCTCTCCGGACGGCAAATGGGCGGTCAGCCTGAACTTTTCCCGCATTCCGCGCCGCGGCTACAGCTATGCCGACGCCGTTCTGAGCGAGGACATTCATCCCGCCGATCCGGACGCCGACGGCCTGTGGCGCATCAATCTGGAAACCGGAGAAATCAAACTCATCGTCAGCTACCGCACCATGATGGAACGCCACCCCTACGCATACAGTCTCCCGGGACAGCACGTCTGGATGAACCACGCGATCATCAACTGCGACTCGACACGCGTCCTCTGGCTCTTCCGCCAATGCGCGGAGTCGTGCAAGCGCGAACACATCAAATGGAAAACCTTCCTTTACACAAGTTCGAAGGAAGGCGACGACGCCGAATGCGTTCTTTCCGAATGCCAGTGGCAGCAGTTCATCTCGCATCAGATCTGGGGACGCACGCCGAACGAAATTCTGGTCGACGCGGACTGGACCGGAAACGGACACAGCGCAGTCGTCTTCGATGAAAGCCGCCGTCCGTTCATTGCGCGGGAGCTCTCGAAAAGCCACGGCGGAATGGCGCACATGATCTTTTCACCCGACGGCACAAAAATTCTCGCGGACAGCTATCCGGACTCGAATCAGAACCAGATTCTCACACTTCTCGACGTCGCGACGGGCGCATGCGAACTCCTCGGGACCTTCCACCACGAACCGGTCCCCGGCTGGGAAACCCGCTGCGACCTCCATCCGCGCTGGAGCCCCGACGGCCGTTACGTTACCGTCGATTCCACCAACGACGGAAAACGCGGGATCTACATTCTTGATCTGAAATAACCAAAGGAGGAACTCCCCATGATGAAAAGAAACAGTTTTTTCACCCTTATAGAGCTGCTTGTAACGATTGCGATCATCGCAATCCTGGCAGGCATCCTTCTACCCGCCCTGAACGCGGCCCGCAGCAAGGCAAGAGCGATCAACTGTCTCGCAAATCAGAAACAGGTCGGGCTCTGCATCGGCATGTACAATTCCGACGGCGACGACTGGTTCATGATGCGCGTCGATAAAGCGGAAGGCTGGAAATTCCAGCCGACCCACTCCTCGGCCACCCCCTACTACGACTGGGCGCCATGGGGACAGATGCTGCTCTCCGCAGGATACATCAGCAAAACGGCAAAATTCCTGCAATGCTCCGAACAGAAAATTCCGCACAACGCCAACCACCGCTTATTTGAATATACCTACGCCATGAACGGCGACGGCGTCTGGCACAATCAGAACTACGCCAGCAAGTGGATCGCCGCCAGCAACAAACTCGGACGCTGGCACTACAAAGGCGTCGACCGGGGTTTCATGAGCAACAACACGAAAATCCTGCGCGCCTCCCGCGCGCCGTCGGATTTCGTCATGCTCGCCTGTTCGCGCGGCAATGGAAGCACTCCCTATTCAAGTGCATTAGTGAGGGGACTCGGCGGCGTCAACACTCTCTTCGGTTCAACCGGAGCCGAGCGCTACTGGGCATGTCACAATATGCGGACCAACGTTCTCTTCCCCGACCTCCACGCCGGCGCGGAAAGCAACGCCTCCATCCGCGAAAAAGTCGCACCGACCGTTGCCTTCTGGTACGCGGAAGAAAAATAACCGGAGAACTCCATAATGAAAAAACTTTTTCTCCTTCTTTCATTCCTGACCGCCGGAGTCTTTGCGGCGGAATCCACTCCCGCCATGCGCAATGTCCGCGATTACGGCGCAGCCGGCGACGGCAAGACGCTTGACACCGCCGCGATCCAGCGCGCCATCGACAACGGCGGAATCGTCCACTTCCCCGCCGGAACCTATCTTTCCGGAACGCTCTATCTGAAATCCAGCGGCGGTCTCGACCTCGCGCCCGGCGCGGTTCTGCTCGCAAGCCCAAACAAGGCGGACTACAATGCGAGCGATTTCTGTCCGCAAAACCGCGCCGACTCGCCCGAAAAGAACTGGAACGCATGGGAAAAGAAAATGACGCGTCCGATGGACTGGGTCTCCGGCGCACATTTCATTGTGGCGGTCGGACAGCATGACATCGTCATCCGCGGCGGCGGAACGATCTCAGGCAACCGCGACGCCTTCGGTCCGATCGCCGTCAGGGATCCCTGGAAACGTCTCACCGTCCCCATGCCGTGGCGCCCCGGCGAAATGATCTGGATCTGCGAAAGCGACCGCATCACCATCGAAAACGTCACCTTCCTCGACGCCCCGTTCTGGACCTGTCTTCTGCAGGGCTGCAATGACATCAAAGTGACGAACCTGCGCGTCGACATGGATCCGTGGACCCGCAACGGCGACGGCTTCACGCTCGACGGCTGCCGCAATGTTGTCATGAGCAACTGCATGATCCGCAGCGCGGACGACTGCATCGTCATCAAAGCCGACCACCGCCGCCTGAAACGAAAACAGCCGTGCGAAAACATTGTGATTTCCAACTGCGTTCTCGAATCCGTCTGCTACGGCGTGCGCGTCGGCGTCGGCAACGGAATCATGCGCAACGTCCGGGTCGACAACATCGTCGCACGAACCCGCGTCGCCGCCGACATCGGAGTGAACTGGGGGCTGGTCAAGGCGATTGAAAACATCACGTTTTCCAACTTCACGGTCAATTCGGAAACCGCCATCCGGATTGCGAAAAGCGACAACCGGCTGAAACGCCCGGAAACCGACGTTCTCATCCGCGACATCACCTTCCGCAATTTCAAAGGCAGCTGCGTCCAGGCGATCAACATCTTCCCGAACTATCCGACGCAGAACATCTCCATCGAGAACGTGGATCTGCGTCTTCGTCAGATCGACCGCTCGCTCTGTCCCTACCGCGACTTTCCGAAACCTCCCGCTCCGGTCATTCTGCGCGATGCGAAAAATCTGCTTCTGCGCGACATACGCATCTACTGGGCCGATCCCTATCCGAGTTTCTCAACTCCGCTGACCGTGGAACGCTGTTCCGGGCTGCGGATCGAAAACTGCGATTTCGGCGGTCGTCCCGTCTGGGGCACTGCCGAAGGATTCCCGAAACCAAGCAAGGACGATATCGAATACCGTGCGAAGTGGAAACACCTCTATTGAAAAACTCAATCCGGGCTCTTCTCTTCCTCTTTTTTCCGGTAATCCCGCGGGGAAACTCCCCAGTAATGGTGAAAACGGCGCGAAAAATAAAGAGAATCCCGGAAACCCGTCTGCAGCGCAATCTCCTTGCAGGTATACGGATACAGGGAGAGAAGACGCGCGGCGCGGTTCATGCGCAGAGAATTCAGGTAGCTCATAGGGCTCTTGTGATAATATTCCCGGAACAATGCGGCAAAATGCGGCGCGGAAAGGCCGAAATGGGCCGCCACCCCTTCCACGGTCAGATTCTTCTGCAGATTTTTCTGCAGATAAAGTTCCATCTCGCGCACCCGCGCCGGAACAGGCGCAAGATTCCGCTTGCAGCAGCGGTGCAGATTGTAGATGAACAGCTGAAGCAGATTCTTCAGACAGAATTCATCACCCTCATGCGCCAGCTCCTGCCGTAAAAGCGGAAGATAGGTCTCAAACACCGGTCCGGCGTCCACATGAACCGGAACTCCGGTCGGGATCGGCCACTTATCCAGCATCCGTTCCAGATCGGGACTGTCCGCTATCAGCCACGAATGCATCCACGCGCCATTCTCGTTCCCGTAGCAATGCGTCTTTCCGGGACGCCATACCATCAGAGAATTCTCACAGGAAACCAGCTCTCCCGACTCCTTCCGCACGGTCACCGGGGTTGCAAACCAGATGAACAGCCACGGCCACGGGTACGCGCGTTTCTCGCCGTGATGAATCATCACCGGAAGCATCGTCTCGTCCAAAGCAAAACCCCGGATCAGAAACTGATGCTCTCCACGGGTCCACGGACTGCTGTCATAATAGGACACTTTCGCCTCAATCATCGTTTTCTCCATATTTTTCATCGAATATTACATACAGGAAGATGTTGACTTTTCCCCTGCAGGAGAATATAGTACGGAAAAACAATTTTACAAGGAGATTTTGCCATGACAAGAAAATATTCCGTCTTTCTCGGAAACGTCGGTTCCTGCTCCGACCGCTACTGCGCCGCTTACGGAAAACCGTACACGGTCCGCGAACTCTTTCAGCGCGCCGCAACCGTGCCGCACCTGACCGGAGTCGACCTCGTTCTCACCCCGGACCTGATCGCGGAATTCGACACGGTCCGCGAAATGCTCAAAGAAACCGGCCTCAAGCCCGTCTCCCTCGCCGTCGACCACTTCGCCCAGGCGAAATGGAAACAGGGCTCCTTCTCCGCTCCCGACGCCGCCGTACGCCGGAGCGCCGTCGACGACACCAAACGGGCGATGGACCTTGCCGCAGGCATCGGCTGCGATCTCGTCACGATCTGGCCCGGACAGGACGGATACGACTACATCTTCCAGGCGGATTACGAACAGGAACGCACCTGGTTCGCCGACGGCATCCGCGAAGCCTGCAAACACAATCCGCAGATGCGCATCGCCCTCGAATACAAGGCGAAGGAGCCCCGCAACCGATGCTATCTCAACAACACCGCGGCGACGGTCCTCATTCTCGACGAAATCGGCGAACCGAACTGCGGCGCGGCGCTCGACTACGGACATGTTCTCCTCGGCTACGAAAGCCCCGCCGAAGCCGTCGCCATCCTTCACAAATACGGAAACCGCCTCTTCCACGTCCACATCAACGACAACTATCGTCTGTGGGACGACGACATGATCGCCGGCTCCGTCCACACGCTCGAATATCTTGAATTCTTCTACTGGCTCCGCCGCACCGGCTACACCGGCTGGATGACAATCGACCAGTATCCCTACCGCGAAGACGGGCGCGACGCCGTTTCCGAAAGTGCTGAATGGCTTGATGCGCTCGAATCGGTGATCGACCGCGCGGACATGCCGGAAATCTCCGCCATTCTCAAGCGCAAAGATGCAATCGCCGCCAGCCGCATGATGCGCAAACTTCTTTTCCCGGGGAACGCAAAATGAAATTCCAGCCGATCTCCTCTTCCGCTGTCCGCGCCGGCGGAGAAATCCGCGCCCGCATGGAGCTGACCGCCGGAAAAATTCTGCATCAAACCGATGTGGAACATCTCTTCGCCGCGCCGTTTCATCACCGCAAAACCGAACCCGATGTTCCCGGCGGATTCGCCGGATACGGAATGCTCCTCGACGCCATCGTCAAAGCCGCCGCCCACAATATCGGCGGAGAGGAACTCCGGACGTTCAAGGACGAACATATCGACGACCTGATCTCCACGCAGTCCGCGGACGGCGCAATCACGTTTTACGAAGGCAAACCGGGCTTCTGGGATCCCCATGACCAGTCATACATGATTCAGGCGCTTGTGCTTGATCACCGTTTCTTCGGCAAAATGGAATCGCTCGAAGCCGCGCTCAAACTCGGTGAATTTCTCATCCGCACCAAAGCGCCGCTCACACTCGGAATCGAAACCGCATTCCTCATGCTCGGCAGGGAATCCGGACGGAACGAATTCATCGACTACTGCCGCGATGAATTCAAAATCACCGAATCCATCGACGCCTACGACCATATTGTCCCCGTCAACGGCGTCGCGCACGTCTACACATGGATCGCCCGCGTTCTCGCACAGCTTCAGTACGCGCAGATCACCGGCAGCAACGCGCCGGTTCTGCTGGAGGGAGCAGAGGAACTGTACCGCCGCGTCTTCAGCAATTACTCCTCCATCTCCGGCTCCTGTTCCGGCGGCTTCTTCTGGGGTGAAGTCTGGGACAACACACAGACCGGACTCGGCAGGTGGGGCGAAACCTGCGTTTCCGCCTATCTGCTCCGCTGCACCGCCAAGATGTTCGAATTTGATGCGGACCCGAAATTCGGCGATCTTTACGAACGCATTCTCTTCAACGCCTTCTTCGGCGCGCAGTCGGAAGACGGAATGCGCCAGCGTTATTTCATCCCGTTCAACGAGCCGGGCGAATGGTACGAACACGAAACCTACTGCTGTCCCAACAATCTGCGCCGCATGATGTTTGAACTTCCCGACGCCGTCTATTTCAAGACGCCGGACGGAATCGCGCTCAACCTTTATACGGAATCCGAACTCTCGCTTCCCGGGCTGAAGATTCGGCAGACAACCGCCTATCCGGAGGCGGAAACCGTTCATCTGGAAATTTCCGCAGACGAGGCATTCTCTCTGACTCTCCGCATCCCGGGATGGTGCCGCAATGCAAAAGTCTCCGCCGGAACGGATGTGTTTTATCCCGCTTCCGGCTGGTTCACCCTTCCGGTCAATGCGGGAAAAACTGAAATCGAACTGCTCTTCCCCATGCCTGTCCGCCTGATTCGCGGAACCATGGCGCAGACCGGACGCGCCGCACTGATGCGCGGTCCCCTCGTTTACGCGTTCGAAATGAAACGCAACGGCCTCTTCTCGCATGAAACGGATCTGCTTGCAATCGACAACTCGCAGCCGCTTGACGTTCAGCCGGGCGGAATCCGGGTGGCATGTGTCATTCAGAATCAGACATATCCGCGGCAGGATCTGCTGTTCACACGCTTCTCAAACGAACACCGCACGCGGACTTATTTCCCCGTTCTTTCGGAAAGCGGTCTCGAAAACGACGAACTTTACAAAAGCTGACGTTTGAAACAAGGGCGGACGAAGCGCGCTTTGCGTTCCGTCCGCCCTTGCTTAAAAGGAGATTTTCAAAATCAGATATCCATATCCGCAAACCGTTTCAGATACGGGCGCAGGGCATCCGCCCAGACTTCATAGCCCTCGTTCGTGAGGTGCGCGCCGTCGCGGAAATATGCGTTGTTGCGTGTGCCGTCCGGATTCATGAACGATGCGGTAATGTCAAGGAACGTCACGTAGTCAAACCCGGCGAGCCGCTCCTTCAGAATGCGGTTCAGCACAGGAACCTTGTCGCAGTGGCTCGGCTCGATGCGCGGGAAAACAGCCATGTCGAGAATGTGCGTGGCGGGAGAAAGCTCATGAATCTTCGCAATCACCGCGCAAATGCCGTCCGCAACGTCCTCCGGTTCATCGCCCGGATAGGCTGCCGTCTTTGCAAAATTGTTCGTGCCGATATTCAGGACCAGCAGTTTCGGGCTCTGATCGGCAAACTCACCGTGATCCAGACGCCACAGAACGTTCGGCGTGCGGTCCCAGCCGAAACCGATGTTCATTACGCTTTTGTCTTTGAAATACTTTTCCCAGACGGGCTCGCCGTGCGTCGTCTCCCAGAAATGAGTGATGGAGTCGCCGACGAAGATCACGTCGGCATGTTCGCGGAGAGCGCGTTCCTTACAAAATTGATGGCGCTCGTTCCAGTCGTAGCTGTCGACTTCAAAACGAGGAACCGGGGTGCAGGATCGTTTCATGACAATTCCCTTGTTTCAGATTGAGGAGACACGAGACATGCCCCCGCGTCCCTTGAAATGTTCAGCCGGATCTCTTATTTGGATTCGAGAAGCTTGTTCACGCCGGCGAGCTTGACACAGACGCAGAAAAGCTCGATCGCCTGACGCAGTTCGTCGATCGTCGGATAGGTCGGCGCAATGCGGATGTTGCGGTCGCGCGGATCCTTCTTGTACGGGAACGTAGCTCCGGCGTCGGTAAGCTTGACGCCCGCGTTCTTCGCGAGGGCGACCGTCTCTTTCGCACAGTTGTCAAGCGTATCGATGGCGACAAAGTATCCGCCTTTCGGCTCGGTCCAGGTCGCAAGCCCCGTTCCGCCGAGTTCGCGGTTCAAGGTGGTCAGAACGACGTCGAACTTCGGCTTCAGCTCTTTGGCGAGTTCGCGCATGTGCTTGCGGACCCCCTCCGCATCCTTGAGGTAGCGGACCGTACGGAGCTGGTTGAGCTTGTCGGGCCCGATCGTCTGAATGCCCATATGTTTTTTGTATTCGCGGACGTTCGCGAGGCTCGACGCCTCCAGAGCGATTCCGGCGCCGGGGAAGGTGATTTTCGAAGTGGAGAAGAAGTAGATCGGACGGTCCGGGTTGCCCGCCTTTTCGCAGAGCGTGAAGATATCCGCGAGCTTCTCTTCCGAATAGATGTGGTGAACACCGTACGCGTTATCCCAGAAAATGCGGAAGTCGGGAGCGGCGGTCTTCATGGAGGCGAGACGTTCCACGACCCGGTCGCTGTAGCAGATGCCCTGCGGGTTGGAGTAGAGCGGAACGCACCAGATGCCCTTGACCGCATCGTCTTCCGCCACAAGCTTCTCGATCATGTCCATGTCCGGTCCGTCCGAAAGCATGGGAACCGTAATCATTTCGAAGCCGAGGTCTTCGCAGATGGCGAAATGGCGGTCGTATCCCGGAGCGGGACAGAGGAACTTGACCTTCGGGAGGTCTTTCCACGGAGTGTGACCCTGCGTTCCGAAAATGTAGTGACGAACGATTGTATCATACATCATATTGAGGCTGGAGTTGCCGCCGATGATGATTTTTTCCACAGGGATTCCGAGGAGATCGGAGAAGAGCTTCCTGGCTTCCGGAATGCCGTCGAGCAGACCGTAGTTGCGGGCGTCGGTTCCGTCGGCGGTGATGTAGCTGTCGAGGGTATCGAGAATGCCGTTCACAAGATCAAGCTGGGTTCCGGCGGGTTTTCCGCGGGACATATCCAGTTTCAGGTTCTGGTTGACGTAGTTCTCGTAATTCTTTTGCAGTTCTTCGCGACAGGACAGCAGCTGTTCCTTTGTAAGTGCCAGGTAATTCACCGCATTCATCTGTTTGTATTCCCGGTTAATGTTTCAGCGGAGATTTCATCCGCCCTTTTTACAACAATCTGTAATATATCATTTTTTTTTGAATGATTCAAGTTTTCCGCTTGATTTTTTTCAAAAAGAGTGGAATATTAAAAGAGAATCACATCGGAAAGGAATGCATCCATGCCTAAATCAATGTTTGTCTCCGGCTCGCTCCACCGCATCAGCGGACAGATCTCAGAGGCTTCAGCCCGGATGCATCAGCACAGTCAGGAGCAGAACTCCTCCGAATCCGGGAACGTCCCGGGAGAAGAGCAGGCTCAGCCGAAGCCCCGGACTCCGGACGTCGACGACGCCGCGCGCAACGCTCTGCTCAAACCGCGCTATGAAGAACTGCTCCGCACAAAACGCGATCTGATCGGACAGCTCAACGAAGCCGAAGCGAAAAGCTCCGCGGAACAGGCGCGTCTGGAACGCTCCGCCGCCGATTGCGCTCAGACCCTCGCCGAGCTCCGCGCTATCCTCGACCGGCTCGAATCCTGCCGCATTCCCGAACTTTCGGATTCCGATTTCCATCCCGCGCTCAACGAAGCGCTCCGCACATTTGAAAACGGACGCATCGAGCTCATCCGCGCAACCGCCCTTCCTCCGGAGCATGCGGCGGGAACCGCCGTTCAGACGGCGGCGAAAACGGACCTCGCGGACATTCCGGCCGGAACGCTCTTCAGAAAGGGAGCCGCATTTTTCCTGCCGCTGATCCTGACCATTCTCTTCTCGGCCTTCTTCCTTGCTCTCTCGTTCATCATCGCGTGGAAAGTCGCTCTGTAAATGACTCCCGACGATCCGAACATTGCACGCATCGATTACTGGAGAAAATCCGGAAACCGGGCTCAGCTTACTCAGCTCCTGCGCGTCGGTTCTCTCCACGGCCTCGCGGCAGAAGACAGCGTCAACCGCACAGTCAGACGCCGCCGCAGAGTGCTCATCGTCTTAATGCTGCTGATTCTGCTGACCGGGCTCTACTCCGCGCTGTTCTGAAGCGGCGACCAGACGGTTCAGTTCCATTTTCTCCACATAGAACCAGTCCACCGACCGGATCCGGCAGAACGCGTAGACGAACTCGCGTCCCTCCGCATCGCGCTGAATGCTCACGCCGTACTGCTCGCGTTTCATTTTGTCCAGAAGAACGGGATCGCCGAGATTGGCGAAAACGACTTTTTCATCCGCCCGGCGGTATTCGTGGAGCTTCCCGGCGGCAAAATCGCGTCCGGTGGAGACGATGATGTCTCCCGTGTTCGTCACAATCGCCTTCTCCTCCGCAACCGCCTCGCTGTTGCCGCCCAGCCGAAGCTCCTCCACAAGTTCAGCAATGGAGATGTCGAGTCCGCAGACGCCGTTCGCTTTTCCGCCGGCAAGACGGATCGGCGCGCTGCAGGAGATGACCAGCCCGAACTCCGGAATGCTGTCGACATAAGGCTCCGTCCAGACCGCCCCCTGCGCCGCATGGTCCGCAATACGGTACCAGCGGCGCGTCCGCGGATCGTAGCCGCGCGGAAATTTGCCCGACGCCGGATATGCGGCGTAAAGGCCGTCGGGAAAACCGAACAGCACGCGGATCACCGGAGTTCCCTCCAGAAACGCCTTCTCCTGCGCCTCGGGAGTCCATGCGGCGTTTCCGCTCTCCAGGACGATCTGACGCAGACGCGGAATAAAACGGGAGAGCGGCTCCAGACGCGTCTTCAGCGGAAGCGCGGTATCGGGAGTTGCAGTGTAGACCAGCACGGCGGGATCAATGATCCCGTGGTGGAAACGGGAGCGCAGCATGGTATCCGATTTCCGTTCCGGAAATTCCGCCAGGGACACGGCGGCGGTTTCGCCGGAATGTTCGTGCAAATCATAATTCAGCAGAAACGCGGTGTCCGCCGCGAGAAGAGAAGTCGCCTGTTCCAGTTTAAGAAACTGTTCGTCGAGCCGGTACGCCGCACGCGAGCAGATTGAAAACGCGGTGCCGAGCGCGTTGTCGCGCAGCCGCATCTCCTCCGAAAAACGGAAACTCTGGAAAAACGAATAGGAGAGCGCCGAAACACCCGCCAGCAGAGCAATCAGGAAAAGCATCAGCAGCAGACGGCTGTGGCTCCGGCTCCACCGGAAGCATTTCTGCAGAAGATTGTCGGGCTTTGCGGAAACTTCAAGATCCATCATCCAGCGCCGCAGGTCGGCGGAAAGCTCTCCGGCCTGCTGATAGCGATCCGCGGGATCGTTCGCCAGCGCCTTGCGGACGACCGCCATCAGACCGGCGTCAATTTTCGCCCCGAATTCATGTTCCGGCGGGTTCATCAGCCCGTCGCGGATCGCGCACATGACCTCCTCCGCCGTTTCACCGGGAAATGCGGGATGAAGCGTGACGAGTTCAAACAGAATCGCTCCCATTGCAAAAAGATCGGCGCGCCGGTCGCAGGGTTCTCCGCGGATCGCCTCCGGCGCAAGATACTGCGGCGTTCCCGCCAAAACGGGCGAACCCTCCGGCTGCGGCTGAATCGGACGCGCAATGCCCCAGTCCATGATATAGGTTTCATGATATTCTCCGGTCATGATGTTTTCCGGCTTGAGATCGCGGTGCATGATGTTCCGGCTGTGCGCGTATTCGAGCGCATCGCATGCCTTGAGAAAAATTTCCAGACGGTTCCGCAGACTCTTCTGCTCGTCGAACGCGCGGACGCCGTCAAGGCGGTAATGCGCGGAGACCTGTTTCAGATACTCTTTAAGGGTAATGCCGTTGATCATCTTCATGGCAAGATGAAGCCCGTTTTCCTCATCCGATTTCAGAGAATAGATCGGCACAATTGCGGGGTGATCAAGCTGAGCGGTCACGCGCGCTTCCGAGAGGAAGAAACGGCGCTGTTCTCCGTTTTCCGCCGCCTCTCTGCGCAGGGATTTGATGGCGACCAGACGGTGCAGCCGGCGGTCGTATCCGCGAAAGAGCAGCCCCTGTCCGCCCTCGGCGATCTTCTCCCGGATTTCGTATTCATCGTCGAGCGAATCAAGCGGAAGTTCATCTCCGGAAAAATTGACGTCTCCGGGATCTCTCCGTCCGCGCAGCTCCTCAATCCGCAGATCCACGTCTTTCCGTTTCTTCCGGAAGAATCCGGCGCCGGTTCCGGGCTTCGACGCGGTTTTGCCGGATGACGCCGGAGACGTTTTCCCCGATACCGCCGTCCGGTCAATCAGAACCGTTTTTTCAACAGTGTCTCCGCCGCTCTCAGTTTCCATTTGCTTTCCCCTTTTGCTGCGCGGATAATTTAGCTCCGCATTTCGGAATTGTCAAGGCAAGACGCGGCTCGGTTGACAGTTTTGCGGAAAAGACAAAACCGAAAGGAGTTCTCCATGCTCAATCATCATTTGAATCTGCGCGATCTGCTGAATCCGCAATACCTCTGCGCCGCCGAAGACTGGCGGGTCTGTTCCGACTGCTTTGCCGGAGAGCGCGAAGTCAAACGCGCGGGCGAACGCTATCTGCCCAAAACCGAAGGACAGATGGCGGACGCCCAGTTCGGATCAAGGCGCTACGACGCCTACAAAGCCCGCGCGAATTATTTCAACTATCTCGCGACCACAATTGCCACCATGCTCGGCATCATGCACCGCGAACCGCCGGAGGCCATCGAACTGCCCGAACGCATCCGCACCATCCGCACGACAGCCTCAAGCGACGGGCTGCCGCTCGACGACACTCTGCGCAGGCTGAATCTCTTCCAGCTTCTCTACGGACGCTGCGGCCTTCTCCTCGACGTTCCTCCCGCAACCGTTTCCCCCGAAGCCGTCCCCGTCATGACTCTCTGCGCCGCACCGCAGATTCTCGACTGGACTTGCGAAAACGGCGATTCCTCCGCCCTCACCTCGCTCCTGCTTGACGAATCCGGCTGGGAATGCGGCGCGGAGGGCTGGGAATTCCTCCGGAAAGTCCGTCTCTGCACCCTCTCGCCCGATGGCGAATACTGTTCGGTCCGCATGACGCCGGATGAATTCCGCGCCTTCCGCGCAAGCCCCCATGCTCTCCCCGACGAATGTTTTCCGGAAATCCGCGGACGCCGTCTCAAGCGCATTCCGTTTGTTTTCGCGAATGTGAACGACTCCGGAACCGCCGTTCCGGCACCTCCGCTTCTCCCGCTCGCAAACGCGTGTCTGGCCATCTACCGCGGCGAAGCCGACTACCGCCACGCCCTCTTCATGCAGGCGCAGTCAACCCTGTTCCTCAAAGGATTCCAGCTCGACGGTCCCCCGATGATGGGCGCGGGCAACTACATTCACACCGAATCGCCCGACGCTTCCGGCAGCTATCTGGAAATTTCCGGAGCCGGGCTTCAGGAGATGCGCACCGCACAGAATGATCTGCACGCCATTGCCCAGAACATGGGAATCTCTCTCGACAGCCGCAGCAACGAATCCGGCGAAGCGCTGAAGACGCGTCTTGCGATCAAAACAGCCCTCATGCGCGCCGTTGCCGGAACCGGGGAAAAGACCATGCTCCAGATTCTCCGCATCGCCGCCGCCTGGTGCAACGCCGACCCTGACGAAGTGGTTTTCCGCGTGAACCGCGATTTCAACGAAGGCGGAGTAGCCGCATCCGACGTGCTCGACCTCTGGAACGCAAGGAACGCCGGACTCCCCCTCTCCGCGCGCAGCATCCACGAATGGCTCCGCCGAAACGACTTCACCGACGCCTCGTTCGATGAAGAAAACGAACGGATAAAAGACGAAAAACGGAACGTTTGAAGCCGCCCCGTCCGGCCCCCGCGGACCGGACGGGATTTTTTCTGCGGAAAAATCAAATAAAAAGCAAAAAAACATTTGACATTTAAAGTTTTCCGTGATAGTGTTTTCCGACCTGTATAATCAGCAATTATATGAGAGGTGTCTTTTATGGATAAAGAGTATTGGAGTCACAAAATCAAGGGAGCTCTCCTCGGAAAGACCATCGGAGAAAACCTCGGCCGTCCTTATCTCGGAGCAAACGATCCGCTGGATTTGACCTTTTACAATCCGCTGCCCATGCGGGATTCCTCCAGCTGTTTTCTGGATTTCCAGATTCTCTGGCTCGACGTGCTCTCGAAAATGCCGCACCCCGTCCCGGAACGGTATCTCTTCGCGCAATGCTGGCTCGACCATGTCCGCTATTACGATGCGGAATACGGAGTTGCTCTCCGCAACCTGAGAAACAGCATCATGCCGCCCTGGTCCGGAAATTTCGACGACTATTTCTGCGAGAATTTCGGAGCCGCACGGCGCGCAGACATCTGGGCGTTCCTCAACCCGGCGAAACCCGACACCGCATTGAAAATCACCTACGAAGACGCCTGCGTCGACCACGACAAGGACGGTGTTTTCGCAGCGGAATTCTTCGCCGTTCTGCTCAGCAATGCGTTTATTGAAAGCAACCCCGACGCCCTTCTCAACGCGGCTGTCGCCGCCATCCCCGGAGATTCCCGTCTTGCGGAGGCTGTCCGCTTCACCCGCGACCTCTGCGCCACAAACCAGAACTGGAAAGAGGTCCGCCGCCTGATCATCAGCAAATTCAACAGCGAAAATTATGAAGACAGCGTCATGAACACCTGCTTCATTCTTCTCGCATACCTGCTCGGCAACGGCGATTTTGAAACGACCGTGCTCATTGCGGCGAATTGCGCACGCAACACTCCGGTCAATGCCGGAATGGCCGGCGAACTCATGGGGCTCCTCAAACCCGACTCAATCCCCGCCCGCTGGCTCGAACCAATCTCCGAAGAGATTCAGCTCAGCGACCCGGAGCTTGTCATGGATTACCCGCAAAACCTCGACGACTTCATCGAACAGATTCTTGAGCTTGCGCCGAGAATCGAAGCGCACACGCCGCAGACCAGCGATGCGCCGGACCTGGACCAGTTCCTTATCTCCGTTCAGGCCGGCATTCACCGCAACTGGAACCGCTGGCACGAAATTCTCCCCATTCCGGAGTACCTCCAGCTCAACAGAGAGTACACCATCCCCGGAACTTTCAACTGCCTGAACGCATTCGAGGTTCCTCCGAACTCGCTTTACATGATGCGTTTCCAATTCACGATCGACGAGCCCAAAAAGGTGCGCATCATCTTCAACAGCAATGCGATCTCCCGTGTCTGGGTCGACGGGGTCTACCGTTTCGGGCGCGACGGCGGCTGCGTGACGCCATCGTTCGACACCGTCCCGCACAATCAATACTGCGATCTCACTCTGGAAGGCGGCGTTCATGAACTGCTCGCCGGAGTAGCTCCGAACACGCCGGCGGAAAACATCATCTGGGTCATGGGCGTCGCCGACTGCGCCGACTCCCAGTGGCTTCCATATGCGTTCTTCGGCAATTGATTCCCATTCCCGTTCCCATGCCAGGGATGAATGGAACTTTTCCCCGCGGCCGCTGTCAGAACCGACAGCGGCTTTAATTTTCAAAGGGGGGAAAGAAAATGAAAGTTTACGGATTCATTCTGCCGTTTCTTCTGGCATTTTCCGGAGGTTGCTCATCGGCGCGAAGCACGGAAGGAATTCCTGCCGTCCGCTGTTTCGACCTTCCGCATTATCTCGGGAACTGGTACGAAATTGCACGCCTTCCGAACCATTTCGAATATGGAATGGACTATGTCACCGCGGAATATTCTCTCAACACCGACGGAACGGTCCGGGTCGTCAACCGAGGAATCCGGAACGGTGAAAAACGCGAAATCTCCGGAATCGCAAAATTCAAAAGCTCCCCCGGCATCGGCGAACTCCGCGTCTCCTTCTTCCGCCCGTTTTACAGCGACTACAGAATCATCCGCCTTGCTCCCGATTACAGCTATGCGGTCGTGACAGGCTCAACCGATAATTTTCTCTGGATTCTCTCACGGACGCCGCGCCTCCCGGAAAACGAACGGGAAAAACTGCTCGCCGATATCCGAAGGCTCGGATTCGATACCGGGCGTCTTGTGTTTCCAGAACAGGGGGCTGGAAAATGAAGGTGCGCGAAGTGCTTGTTTCCGACCGGATGCAGTCGCAATATTTCTATTTCCGCACAGAACCGCCCGGCAAAAATTTTCATCCGGAGTTCTGCCCGCAACTCACACCGAAACAAATGCTTCAACTCGGCGTATTCGGAGGAAAATACATGACCGATTGTACCGGGGAATTCCCGGAAGACTGGTTTGAACACGCAAAGCTCTGCCCGGAACGGCATAATCCGGCTTTGAATTTTTTCGGCGTCAACGCCTCGCTCCCGCTTTCCGAATGGCGGCGCAAAGGCTGGATTTATTTTGAAGACCCGCGCGGCTGGTTCCAGTGGTACTGCCGATACTGGACCGGACGCAGAATTCCCGACGACGAACGCCAGATCCGCCGCTGGAAAATGATGGTGCGTCACTTCGCACAACTCCGGAACTGTCCTCTCCCCGGCGACTGGAATTGCCGGCGCCGTCAGCGCCAGGCTCTCCTGCACTGGGCCTATGACACTCGGAAAGTCTGACCGAACCGCTTACCTTTTCTCCACGCCATTCCCCCAGGGAAGAAACTTTTCAGACATTTTTTCAGAAAGCTCTTGAAATATTACTATGTCGTAATATATTATATCAAATAAAAAAAAGGAATTTCGAAAATGCTCCGGAAAATCGGATTGCTGATTACATTGACGAAACAGTATCAGGAGCGCATCCTGACATCTCTTCTGGTTAAATACGGCATTGATGAATTCAATGGTCCGCAGGGACGAATCCTTTATGTTTTGTGGAACAGCAATTCCATTTCCATTCAGGAGCTTGCACAGCGGACCGGACTGGCCAATGCGACATTAACTTCGATGCTGGACCGGATGGAACGGAAAAATTTGCTCCGCCGGACCGCCGATCCCGGGGACCGGAGAAAAATCCGGATTCTCCTGACGGAACAGGCGTTCGGACTGCGGGAAAAGTATGATGCGGTAACAGCCGCCATGACCGGCATCACCTGCCAAGGCTTTTCAGAAGAAGAAATAGAACAGCTGGAATCCTACATGGAACGCGTACTCCGGAATGTTCAGAATTATGAAAAACAACCAACCCGAACGGAGGTTTCAAAATGAATAAACAGGAACTCGCTCAAACCGTCAAAGAAATGATCGCCGCCCCCTCCTGCTGCCAGGAGCTGAAGGACGCCGGTCAGAAGTGGCTCGATGCCGCCGGAACCGAAAACGCCAAAACCGCCGCGGACGCTCTTGCAAAAGAGATTAAGGAAGACATCTGCACAGTGGACGACGTCATCGGATTTTTCGAGACCGCGGACGCCGTCAAGCTTTTCGGAGAGGAAACGGCGAAAAACGTTGCCGCCCACGCCCGCGAAATCAAAAGCAAAGGCGCGAAATGGTGTGACTGTCCCGCCTGCGCCGCCGGACTCCGCATCCTCGAAAACGCCGCGCTTCTCGCGTAAAACATCCGCAGAAAATTCAGTTGACTACAGATTGTAGTCAACTGAATCATATCAAAAGCACCCGTTTTTATTTATCATCCGGTTCCATATCCGGATCATCGGATTCGTAATAATAAGAATAATCTATTCCTTTCATAAACATTTCCCTGTCATTAATCTTCTCTGTCAAAGCCGGCTGAAGCAGCGCCTTAATCTCCGAACTGTCCGCGACACTCCTGCGCATAGCTCCAAGATAATCATTCCATGCATTTTTCCATTACAGCCGATTTGCATTTTTTCAATGCGCACGAGTTTTTTTTCATGGATTTTTGCGAATTCCATTTGTTTTCCGTGACAATTCATTGTATATTGTCAGAGTATAGAAGGAAACCAACAAATTAAGGAGCTTTTCCATGAAAATCAAAGCGATTGTCACTGCAGTCTCTCTGGCGTCCCTCGCTGTCCTGACGGGATGCGCAACCTCGTTCCCGCTCGGACTCGTCTACACCAGCGTCAAGCTGCCCGTTACCGTCGGCAACGGCGAAATGCGCTACTCCAAGAAGGGCGAGGCAAAATGCCAGACCATGTTCGGATGCTTCGCCAGCGGCGACGCCTCCATCAACGCGGCCTGCAGCGATGCCAAGATCACAAAGGTCGGCTGGGTCAACCAGGAAGTCCTGAACATCCTCGGCATCTACGGCAGCTACAAGACCGTCGTCTACGGCGAATAAGCCGCAAGGGCACCTTCATGAATCCCGGACTCGTTCCGGGATTTTTTTTTGCCCGTTTTCCGGCGCACGGAACAATAAAACAAACGTTTCCGTCCGCTCCGTTTTCGGTTTGATTTTCCTCCGGAACGGCGTTATCTTCCCTCCATCAAAGGGGGAATTCCATCATGAAAAAAACATGGCTTCTATGCACAGTTCTGCCGTTGCTGGCCGGGGGATTTCCGGCCGACGCGACGGAAGACAATCCGTCCGGAACCAGAACTCTGCGGTTCGTCCAGGATGACGCGCAGGACTACATGGTCTCGAAAATCTACGACCTCAAGTACACGCAGGCGAACGATCTCATGCCGTGGGTTACGAGCATCGTCAAACGGTACAACATGAACTCCGTCGTCAACTCCATCGAGTACGGAAACAGCGATCGGCAGATCCTGACGGTCACATGTCCCGTCCTCATGATGCCATATGTCGACGATTTCATCGCAAAGGTTGACCGCAACGTCGAAATCGACGGCAAAGTTCCCGGCGACATTATCCGCGGAACTGGAATCACGCGCGCCGTTTACCGTCCGAAATACCGCTCAGGTCAGGAGCTCATCGACATCACAGTCAACGCCGGCATCAACGGAGGACCTTACGGTTCTCTTTACGGATACGACCAAAACTCCAATCAGATCTACTGGAAAGACAATTCCTCCAATTCCGAATTCATGTACCAGTTTCTTTCCTGGCTCGACCGCCCCGCACCGCAGATCAACCTTCATTTCAAGATCTATGAAGTGCGCGAAAGCACACTCCGCGACATGGGCATCGAATATCTTGCATGGAAGAACGGACCCGGACTCAACATCTTCCAGACGGCATGGGATTCTTTCAGCATCACGTCGGGCGGAACCGCGGCTCTTCAAGCGGCGTCCGGCCCCGTCGGCGGATTCTTTTTCGCTCCGCAGTTCGACGCCAGCTTCATCCGACTGCTTCAGCAGAACGGCAAAGCGGAAATCCGCAATTCCGCCGACATGACCGTTCTGAATTCCGATACGAAAAACTACTCCATGCTCTTCAATCCGCAGTTCCAGAACATCACAAAAACCAACAATGACTACACGGCCGTCGTCCCGAGCGCCGTTTCCGGACTGCCGGAAGGCATCAGCCAGCTCTATCTCAAAATCCTCGCCCCGACGGTCTGCCTGCACGCAGGAACGGAACTCAATTTCACAATTCCGGACTATGCGCCGGGCCAGTACGCCGGAATGTCAGGAACTCTCTTTTTCGGATACGACGTCCAGGTCGCCGGAGCCGTTGAACGGAACAATTACGGAACCGAACTCATCGAAACCAGCCAGTTCACCGGAAACGCATCCATCGAACTGAACACCGAAAAAATTCTCGCGTCATGGGATAAAACCGAGGAAGTTGAACAGACCATCGGCGTCCCGTTCCTCTCTGAAATCCCGATTCTCAAATATCTCTTCAGCACCACCACGACAACCCGGGAGAAAACCCGCGTCTGCATGACGGTCACAGCGGAGATGACCGACACCGCCCGGCAGAGTCCGGAAGCCGGAAAACTCGTAAAACTGAAATAAGGAGCCTGAACCATGAAAAAACATCTGCTCATTCCGCTTCTCCTTTCCGTTGTTTGCGTATGTGCGGCCGACCTGCCGCCCGTCACCCCGCGCGACTCCAATTTCAACAACACCGGAGGTTACGACAGCTCCCGCATTGAGGCAATCCTCAACGTTCATGTCAAAGAAGAAACAGACACCGTTCATTTTATCCGGGACAACAACGACCCGCGCGTCGTCACAAAAACCTATCTTCTCAAGCATGCAGACCCCTACGAGCTCCGCGACTATCTCCGTCAGATGGTACAGGCAAAACGGGTCGGCAACACCGGCATGCAGCAGATTTTCCCGGGCAACACGACGACGATGCCGTATCAGGCGACCGTCGGCGCGCCTGCCGCCGGACCGGCCGGCTCGCAGCCGACCGACACGCCGCCAGCACAGCTCGGCAGCAACACCGCCGTCGAATGTCTGAAGTATGCCGACGGAACCGGAGTACTCATCGTCAGCGCCGAAGAGTACCGTTTCAAAGATCATGAAAACGGCATGGGCTTCGATACGCTCGTGGAGCAGCTCGACAAACCGCAGATGGGGGCAAACAGCGGAATGCAGACTTTTGTTTACATGCCGAAATTCGTGCCCGCCAGAAATCTCATGCCGCTCATCCAAAATGTCGGAATGAACATCACCGACGTCACTGAAATCTGGCAGGGCCAGGATGTCGTCGCCGCCGATCCCGACCTCAACCGGCTCGTCTTCAACGTCACGAACTACTCCATGCTCAACATCGATAAAATGCTGAAGCTCTACGATGTTCCGGTCCCGCAGGTGCGCCTCAAAATATCCGTCTACGAAATCACCCGCGAAAACGATGATAAAATGGGCGTCGACTTCCAGGCGTGGAAGAACAATCAGGGAGTCGACCTCTTCTCCGTCGGCGGACGCTACCGCGACAACTGGGCCGCCGCATACGGCGGCACTCTCGGACAAACCGGTTCCGAACGGACAAGTTTCTACAATTTCAACCCGAAATGGAACTCGCGCTACATTGATTTTCTCGTCAGCATCGGCAAAGCAAAAGTCGCGTACACGGGCGAACTGCTCATCCGCAACAATACCCCCGCAACCCTCGAACGCAAAACACAGATTTTCTATGTGGACACCTCCGTTCCAGCAGCCTCTCACTCGCTCAAAGACCTCGGCCCGTATGAACTGCTCTCCATGCTGATCGGAAAACTTGAGCAGGACGCTGACAAGATTCCCGTCGGACGCGGCAACCGTCAGGAAGTCACAAAATTCACCGGATTCGGCTTCTCCATGAACGTCGAAAACGCCTCCGTGAACCTGGATGAAACACGGTTCAAAATCACTTTGAACAACTCAAGTCTGCTCGGGTTTGAATCAAACGGCACACCGAGAATCTCGGCGAACAGCGTCGTGACGCAGGAGGTCAGCCTGCCGCACGGAAAGAACAGTTTTGTGATCGGCGGGCTCAAAAAGCAGGAAGTCGTCAAATCCGCCACAGGCGTTCCGTTCCTCATGGACATTCCGTACCTCGGCTATTTGTTCTCAAGCGTATCCACCTCCACTAAATTCTCGGAACTCGTGCTTGTCGCACAATGCAGCTGGGACGCCCCCTCCGATGCCGCCAGAACCAAAGCATTCAAACCGTAACAGCCTTCACAGAGCCTCTCCCCCCCTCCGCACCGGGCTCTTTCCCCATGCCGGCGTCATCTCTCCTTTTGCAACTTTTTCCCATCCATCCTTGCATTTTCCCAAACAGCGGCTACATTAAAGAGAGTAGGACACTTTTAACAAATCAAGGGTTGAATCATGAGAAAGACTCCCGGACAGTTATGGGGAAGATGTGCAAAAGAGGCCTTCTTCCGGAAAGATTTTGAACTCAAAGAAAAGCCGGAAAGCGCAGTTCTCCGGATCTTCGTCGACACAGGATACGAACTGTTTCTCAACGGACGCTTCGTCGCATGCGTCGACGAATGGAACAACACGCGCGATTACAATGTCCGCATGTACCTGAAACCCGGACGCAATGTCATTGCGGTCCATGCGATCAACACCGCCGGACACCGCGGTTTTGCTTTTGAGCTTCTGCTGAACGGAACCGACTCCGTCAGCTCCGATGAAAGCTGGAAGGTTGCCGACGCCGAACTCTGGGGCTGGATGCTGTCTGAATACGACGACTCCGCGTGGAGCGAGCCGGTCGTCATGCCGATGGAAATTTTCGGAATGCCGCAGTGGTCGTCGCTCCCCGGAAACGATCCGGAACGCGTCATCTCCCCCATACCGAACACACCGTTCTTCTGTTCCGAAGTTCCGAAATTCGTCGATTCCCCGTTCTACACGAAACAGCCCGAATCCTTCACCCCCTCAGCCGGACTGTGCGAACTGCTCGGCCCCGAATACGCCGAAAGCGCAAAAGCGTATCCGCCCGCATTCGTCCATGCGGACAATCTGATGGAACTCAATGCGAAAAACGGAGCAATCAAGGCGGACGGCTTCAAAGTCACCGCTTCCGCGACCGCGCGCTACGAGGGACCGGAGTTCACGATAGACTTCGGCGAGGAATGCTGCGGATACTTCCGGATGCGCGTCGAATCCGAAAAAGTTGTCCGCTTCCGTATCTGCTACGGAGAATGTCTGGACGAATGCTTTGCCGAGCCGGAGCCGGAAATTCCGCTGCACCGGATGCTCATCGAAACGATCTCGCTCCAACCGGGCGTGCAGGAGTGGGAAAGCCGGATGCGCGTCGGATTCCGCTTCGCACGCATCGAATTTTTCCATTGTCCGGCGAAAGTGGAAGTTGATGAATTCCATGTCCGCAACACCCTCTATCCGCTCGCCTACCGCGGCGCGTTCTTCTGCTCCGACGAATCGCTGAACGGAATCTGGAAGGCCGGACGCAAGACGCTGCATCTCTGCATGCAGGAGTACTATCTCGACGCCATCAAGCGCGACCGCCTGCTGTGGGTCGGCGACACGCGCGCCGAGTCGCTTTACAACTACTATCTGTTCGGCGACACGGAACTTTTCAAATTCAGCATGCGCGAACTTGCGAAGTGCCAGTACGAAAACGGCGCGATCGGCTCCGCATGGGGGCCGGGCGCATCCCTGCTCTGGGATTACGACGCATGGTGGGTTATCGCCCTGCACGATTATTACATGTACACCGGCGACGCCGCGTTTCTGCTGGAACTCAAGCAGAATCTCTGCCGCGCAACCGACTGGCTCGCCGCGCGGACCAACGCGGAGGGGCTGATCGACGTTCCTCCAAACCCGCTGAAACTCTGGATGGTGGTTCTCGACAATTCCGTCGGACTTGATCCGTTCCTCAACAGTCTCTATCTCCGCGCGCTGAAAGCCTCGCGCGAAGCCTGCGGACTCGCCGGGGACGCGGAAGGCGCGGCACGCTGCAATGCGCGGATTGCGAAAACGGAACCCGCCGTCCGCGCCCTGCTCGCAAAGAATCCGCTGAAGGACCGGAAGTCGCTTTACTCGCACTCGACGGGAATTTATGAAGTGATCGAATCTCTGTTCAGTGAAGGCGATTCCGCCGCGGCGCTCGCCCTGATCCGCCAACGCTGGGGCGCTCTGCTCTCCTGCGGAGCAGATACCCTGTTCGAGGGAATGTATTCCGACTCCATGCCGCGTCTCACGGAACGGCATGAAAACAACGACCTTGCCCATATCAGCTTCTGTCACGGCTGGACCGCCGGTCCGTGCTCGCTCCTGCCGGCATGGATCGCGGGAATCCGTCCGCTGGAACCGGGATTCAAACGCTTCACGGTCGCCCCCGCTCCGGTCGATCTGACCTGGTTCAAAACGGCTGTTCCGACTCCGCACGGCGAAATCGGTCTCGTTTTCCGCGACGGGACGTACACGCTCTCCGTTCCGGAAAACACAACAGCCGTCTTCCGTCTCAACGGCAAGGAAACCGAATTCGGAAGCGGAGTTCACACAATCAAATGACAGGAGAAAGCCCGGCGTCCGTACAGCGCAAATTCTCCAGGATTTTCCGCTGATCCGCCGGGTCGAACTCTCCCGCCCGAGCGGAAAGGCAGTTCGCGGACGCCGCTGAAAGAGCGACCCGGAACGCTTCCGCCTCCGCCATCCCGTCAAGCAGGCATGATGCGAAAACCGCCGTTGCCGCATCCCCCGCGCCGAGCGGGCTGACCGCATGCTCCAGACGCGGAACCGCGTAACGGAAGAAACGGCCGTCTCCGGAATACGTCGCCTCGCCCGGACCGTTTGTAACGGCGAAGGAAACATTCCCCCAGCGTTTCTCCGCCGTCCGGTGCGCCGATTCTATCTCTGAACAGCCCGTGATTTTAAAGAACTCTTCGCGATTGACTTTCAGCACGATGCGTCCGGGAAGTTCGAGAACGGGAGCGATTCCCTTCACAGCATCCGCGATCACGGGGACTCCCGCCGCGACCGCGATTTCCGCCGCGCGTTTGTAGAGAGAGGGATCGGTCCCGTCCGGCAGACTTCCCGAAACGACGAAAACCGACGCTTTGCGGATACGCGCTTTCAATATCTGCAAAAATCTTTCCGCCTCCGCCTCCGAAACCGCCCCTGAGGGTTCGATAAGTTCGGTCATGCTCTCCGCCGCGCGGTCCAGACACGTCACGCAAGTGCGGGTCTCGTACCGGGTTTCGATTGTCTCATGACGGATTCCGAGTTCATCGAGTGCAGCGCAAAGCCGTTGTCCTGTTGCTCCTCCGGCGAATTGAAACAGACGCGCTTCCGCCGTTCCGAAACACGCGGCGGCGCGACAGACGTTCACGCCCTTTCCCGCTGGATAAACCTCCATTGAGACAGCGCGGTTCACCTCCCCGGTTTTCAGTGCGGAAAACACCAGTGTCTTCTGCCATGCGGGATTCGCACCCATGACGAATATTGTTTTCATTCTGAATTCTCCGTTTTTAGAAACATACCATGTCCGGTTGTTTTTTCCAGCGTCTGCGGAGAAGTTCTTCCGTTTTTTCCGTACAGACCCCGTGGGCGTCAAGCGCACCGGAGATGATTCTGACCGGGAATCCGCATCCGCGCAAGTCCGGAAGCGCAAGGGAATTGAATTCAGCTTCTGCACATCTGCTGAATTCAGAGAAAACACTCCGCGAGCGGAAGCCGGCGGCGTTTCGCATCTTCCGCAATCATCCCGGCGATCAGACGCGCGCCTTTTTCACTGAAATGCGTGTCGTCCGCCGCACCGTCCTTCCAGTCGGGATAGACTCCCGGAGGAACATGCATGAAATACTCGCCTGAAGCCTCCGCGCCGATCCGCGTCAGCCAGTCCGTCGTCATGGCGTTCAGATCAATCAGCGGGACGTCCGTCTCCTCTGCGGTTCCGCGCATCAGCTCCGGATACACGCCGAGGGTCTGAAGCGGAACACCGTGTTCATCGAACTTGCGGCGCGCAACCGAGGTCAGCAGAACGGGAAGCGCCCCCTTCGCGCGGACTTCGGAAATGAAACGTTTCAGATTCGCGCAATAGGCGTTTTCATCCGCGTAATCATACGGAATATCCGATTTCTGATCATTGTGTCCAAACTGAATCAGAACAAAATCATCCTTCCGCAGAGCTTCAAGCAGAGCGTCCCAGCGTCCCTGCGTGCGGAAACTCTTCGTGCTCCGTCCGGGCGAAGCGAAGTTGACGACACGGATTTCCGGACGCGTCAACTCCCCGAGGACCTGTCCCCAGCCGGTCATGGGAACATGTTCCGCGGGGTACGTTGCGGCGATGGAATCTCCGGCGATCAGAACGGCTGGCGTCATCGCGATCCTCACTTTCCGGAATACCATGGAATCAGCACGCCGTCGACCGTCACACCTTCCGGCGACTCCTTGACGGATGCGGCTGTTTTGCCGAGCACGGCAAAAAATGCGGCGGAAACGCATTTTCCCGCGGGACCGTACGAAAGAACGAAGGTGTTGCCCCTGTCGGCTTCCGCCTGCTGAAGTTTTTCATTCCAGATGCTTCCGATGTCCGAAACCGTGTAGCCGGAGAAAACCGTGCACGGAGCATTCGTCTGAATCCGGAGTTCCGCTTTCGGGTGAACGTAATGAAAACTCTTCTCCGTCAGTTTTTTCAGCGAAGCATCATGACGCATGTTGTTGAGGTGAAGATGAGCGCGGAACTCAAACGTTCCCTTTTCGGCGCTCATCTGGTCCATCACAACCAGCCGGTTCTGTTTTTTGAGCCAGGCGAATGTGCGGATCATCGTTTTCATCGGCTGGGAATAAGCGGAGCGCATATCCTTGCGGAGCAGAAGCAGCTCCGGTTCATCGCGGAATTCCAGCGTCGCGCAGTTCTGCTGTTTCACCGGGAGCTGATCCGCGCCGTCGACGGTCACGGTGTTCGCGGCGGAGGTCCGGATGGAGAGCTGATGAATCGGGCGGCGGTACAGGTTGGTGTTGCCGGAATGAACCACTATCGGGAAGCCGTTGTATCCGAGCACGAAATTGCCGCTCTCGCGGCGTTTGTGCGCACTCACTTTGGTCGGGACGTTGAAGTAACAGCCGAACACGGTGTCGCCCGCCTTCCAGCCGGAACGCGCAATCAGTTCTCCGGAAGCGAACTGCGCGGTCAGCGGCAGATTCAGAGCTTCCGGACTCTTCACTTCCGGATTTTTTCCATTGCCGAGCAGATAGCTTGCCGCATTCCAGTTCCACCACGGCGTGCGCCATTTGGTGCGCGAACCGAGATACGCCGCCGCGGAATCGCCGGATTCCAGCGCAAGCGCGTACATCACAGCGACCGGGGGCAGAGCAAAACTGTTGTCGTCACAGAAGGCGATCCGCGCATATTTTTCCGGATTGCAGAAATCATGATGCACCATCCAGCGCGTCACGAGATGCAGCGGAGAGGTCCGGAAAAGCGTTTCGCGCTCCGCCGCGGTCAGGTACGGCAGGACGTCCGGAAGAACGCTCATCGCGTATCCGGCGTATCCGACGCCCTCGCCGTAACTGCCGTCAGGCTCGAAACTGGACTGGAAGTAATTGGTCAGAGTCTCCACGGCGAACGCGGCTTTTTCCGTATCGTTGAAATACTTTGCGGAAAGCAGCAGAGCTCCGCTCAGAATGGCGGTCCAGTTGTTCGGCTGCCACTTCCGGCGTCTCTGCAGATCTTCGTATGCGGATTCCAGAATGAACTCGCGGTACTTCGCCTCCATCTGCGCGATCTCCTCCGCAGTAAACAGGTCACGGCAGCGGACGAGCAGGAGGTTCAGGGTGCGGGCGAATTGAAGAGTATTGAGATCCGCATAGCGCTTCTTGACGTCATCTTTCAGCCAGTTCCGGTAAGTCTGCCCCATCCAGAACCAGCGGTCAAGCGTCATGCCGTGAACGGCGTAATCGTGCACGAATTTCCCGATCTGCGGATTTCCGGTGAAAAACCAGGTCTCCGCGATGCGCTCCAGACCGAACCAGCGGAGCTGGTACGCGGGGAGATTCGCAGGCGGAAGACTCCAGGAATTGACATATTTCAGGACATGCGCGGTATTCTGGCGCCGCCACGTGTCGCGTCCGGCTGGAACATCACGGAAAAAGTTCGCCGCCTGAACCAGCTGCTCCGTGGTATACGGGACGGCGCGCAATTCGCCGAGGGCGCGGATGCGGTCGGGATTGACCTTCAGGTCGCTCATCTTCAGAGGCTGGAAGCCGACGGGGCGCTCCAGCTTGAAAGTCCGCATGTCGGGATAGATTCCGAGCAGGAGTTTTTCTCCGGCGCACAGACCGGAAGTCAGGAGAGTCAGCAGCAGAAATGCTGCGGATCGGTGAACGGAATGTTTCATGGTCAGTTCCTTCTTTGGGTTGACGTTGCCGGGAATAATCTTGCATGGATTCCGGAAATTGTCAAGAATTCTTTCGCCCCGCCCGCTCCGTTTTCCGCTTATTGTGGAGAATCTTTTCTCTTTCGATTGAAATTCCGCGGACGGCATTTATTGTAACGGCAAAAGGAGGGACATCATGAACGACAGAATACAGGTGATTGAACGCGCATTCAAAATCCTTGAAGGAATCGCACTGGACACCAGCCGCCCCCACACCGTCGGGGAACTGGCGAAAGAGACCGGACTCAAAATACAGACTCTTTCCAAAATTGTCCGCACAATGACCGTGCTCGGCTATCTCGAAAACGTCGGCAGAAAAAGCGGCTATGTTCTCGGAGAAAAATTTCTTCAGCTCTCCGGCGGCTACCGGGAATTCGACGATCTCCGGCCGCTCGTCCAGCCGTATCTGAAAAAATACGCGGAAACCGTCGGCGAATACATCAGCTTCTCCGTCCTCCGCGGATACTACAAGCACATCGTCTGCCGCATCCGGGCAAAAGAGGCGGATCCGGGACTGCGCTGGCACTTCCCGACCGAAGAGAACCCGTTCGACTCCCTTTCCGGCATCTGTCTCGTCGCACGGGTCGGCCGCGCGAAACAGCTGAAGTTCTGCCGCAAATATCCTCTTCCCTCATTCTGGGGAGAAATCAGCGAAACGGAGTTTCTCGCGAAGATGAAGCAGATCGCACAGGAAGAATGCACCGTCCTGGAAAACCGGAAAATTGACAAGACGGTCATCTGCTGTCCCGTTTCCTTCGAAGGCGAAACCATCGGCTGTCTCGGCTCCTTCATGCCGCACGCCTCCTGCACGCCCGAAATCTCCCGGCTGCTCTGTGCGCTCGCCGCACAGATTTCCAGACACTACTGAGCGGCATAAAAGCGTTCTGCACCATAAAGAGAGAAGCAAAACGCGAAAATTTGCAAATTCTTTTTTCTCTGCATATCTTATTTCCGGAAACAAAAATGCAAAGGAACAGATATGCAGAAAAAAGCAGTTTTCATCATACCGTTTGCGCATCTCGACCTCTTCTGGGCAGGCTCCCGCGAAGAGTGTCTTTCGCGAGGTGCGGAAATCATCCAGAACGCACTGAGGCTTCTGGAAAAACACAGCAGCTTCCATTTCATGATCGAAGCCGTGAACTTCCTCGAATATTTCGCCGACGCCTGTCCGGAAGAGTGTGAAAAGCTCCGGAAGTTCGAATCAGAAGGACGTCTCGAAGTCATTCCCATGCGCGCCATTCTCTACACACAGCTGCCCTCCGGCGAAACCATCGTCCGCAACTTTCTCAGCGGACGCAAGTTCTGCGAAAAATTTTTCGGGGCTTCCGGCAAAACCGCCACGCTTTCCGACATTCCCGGAATCACGCCGCAGATGCCGCAGATCGCCGCAAAATCCGGATTCTCCGGACTGTTCCTCTCCCACGGGCTCCCGCCGCACACCGACCGCATTCTTTACATCGCTCCGGACGGAACCGGCATCAAGGCCTATGCGCCGATTCACTACGGACGCTGCCGCCGTCTCTTCCATGACGCGGCAGACTATGCGCAGATGTGCGAAAACGAAAAAGAAATCGAAGAAATTTTCGGCGGTGTCGATTATCCCCAGCTCTGCCAGTTCGGAACCGATCTCTATCTTCTCAATGAAAACGCCGTCGAAAACTTCCGCCGCTGGAATGAGGAGGGACACCGCCCGTTCCATTTTCTGACGCCGGCAAAGTATTTTTCGCGGGAGTTCCCCGCAAACGCACGGCAGGTCAGCGGTGAAATCCCGTCGCTCTGGCCCAACGTCGAAAGCAGCTGGCCGGATCTCTGGCCGCTCGACCTTCCTGCCGAAAACGCCATGCTGCAGGCGGAATTCTTCGGTGCGCTCAATCCGCAGTTCTTCCCGCGCGAACGGATGAAAACAGCATGGGACGCTCTGCTTGACGCCATGGATCACAACCAGAACGGAACCGGAGGAGAGCCCGCCGACCGTGAAAAACTCGATCTCAAACGTTTCGCCCGGCTCACCGCCGAACGCACGGCAAGGGAACTGGCGATGCGGATCGCCGCACGGACGGCCGCTCCACGCAAGAACTGCTTCCCGTTCGTCGTCTTCAACCGTCTCTCCTGGAAACGTTCGGAACTGGTGCGGGCAAGAACGTCGGTCTACGGCCCCGGCATCATCCGCCATCCGGAGCTCAATGCGCAGAATTACCGCGTCGTCGACGACGCCGGAAACGAAATTCCGTTCCGTCTCGTGCGCTGGCTCCACGGCTCCGCCGATTCCTTTGAAGTCGAATTCAAAGCGGAAGTTCCCGCGTTCGCCCCGCGCGCCTATTATCTTGAACTGGCAAAGCCGGCGCGGCAGCCCGACCCGTTTGTCATTGCCGACAGCAAGGACACGGAACGGAACTGGGCGAATCAGCCGCTCGGAAAGCTTTCCGCGGAAAACGAATTCCTGCGTCTGGAAATCGACCGCGCAACCGGGCGGCTCTCCCTCTTCAGCAAGCAGGAGGAACGCTGTCTCTTCCGCGACGCAGAAATTTCCGGAATTGAAGAGATGCGCGGCGACTATATCTGCAATATGCCGCGTACCGGACGCGTCGTTCCCGCCGTTGCAGACAGCATTGAAATTGCGGAACACACAACCGTCGTCTGCCGCTTCGTCATCCGCGGAACCGTGTACGGATTGCCGTTTGAACAGAAAATAACCCTCCCCGCAGGCCTCCCCGAACTCGAAATTGAAAACACGGTTCACTGGAAATGCGGAAATTACGTCCGTCTTGTCCAGAGTTTTCCCTATCCCGATGCGGAACCGCATGAAATCGAATACGGTGTTCCCTTCGGCAAGGTCCGCTATCCCGACACGGTTTACAAAGCCGGACTCAACTTCAGCGACATTGTCACTCCGGAGCGCGGGAACCAGCCGGATCTCGAAATCGAACATCTCCGTCACGCCGCACAATGGATCGCCTTCGGACGGGAAGGAAAGTTCACCACCATCGGATGCGACCACCGGCTCTGGGAATTCAAAAAAGATGCCGTCCGCGCCTGCATGGTCCGCGGAATCGGCTACTGCAGCGGCGGCGTGGAAATTCTCCCCGACGGCTCGCAGAAAGCGCTTCAGCGTCCGCCCGACGGAGAGTACACCTGCCGCTACCGGATTCGCCCCGGACTCGTTCCGCAATGCGGATTCGAACTCAACGCCCCGCTCTATCCGGTCGGAATCGGACGCTGTGCCGCCGGAGAAACCAAACCTGCCGTTTCCGCTCTTCCCGATACCACGGGAACCGGAATCATCGGCTGCGCCGTCAAGCCGGCGGAAGAGTCGGATGACATTGCAATCCGGCTGTTCGAGACCAGCGGCATTCCGGAACGGCTTGCGCTTCCCGAAGGCGAATGGCTCGAAACAGATCTCATGGAACGCAATCCCGTCCCCGCGCAGAACCCGCTCGTTTTCAAACCATTTGAAATAAAAACAATCATACGGAGGAGAACGCATTGAAAAATATGAATCATGAAATATGGAATATGAAATAAAATTCCTTATTTCAAAACCGTCAATTCAAACAACAGAACAGACATCGGACAAAAACAAGAACTGAAAGGCTGGCAACGCTATGAAACCTCATCGGAACAGAAGAAGCATTTCCCATTTCTCTTTTCATATTTCATGCTTTAAGCGGAACTCCCGCGGGTTTACGCTTATAGAGCTCCTCGTGGTAATTGCGATCATCGCAATCCTTGCCGGGCTGCTCCTGCCCGCGCTGAAAGCGGCAAGGGAAAAGGCAAATGCGATCAACTGCGTCTCAAACCGGAAGCAGCTGCTTCTTTCCACACAGCTGTATGCCTCCGACAACAACGACTATCTGATGTATCAGATTTCGGACGGAACCATTCTGTGGATGGGAAATGGCTCAAGAGTCAAATGGGTGGATATTCTCCACTCTTATCTGCAGAAAAAAGCGGTCGCGGCGGATTGCTGTTCAACAAGAAGTATCGCCGCAGGAAGCAATGTTCGGGAAATGATCCTGCCCGTCTTCTCCTGTCCGGCAAAAAAAACGTTCAACTTGGAAGAGGAAGGTTTTCCCGTCGGCATAAATATATGGATGAACGCCCGGAATTCTTCCAGCTCGCCCGGTTTTTATATGAAAAACCTGTTTCTCGGAACCTGCAAATCTCCTTCGACGAGAATGCTTTATGCGGATCTTGCCGCCTCTCCCTGGAGATCAGAATGCGATAACCGCGGCGACGGGAACGCGGCTCTGGCCGGAAAAATCGCTTACCGGCATCCGGGGCTGACTTCCACAATAGGATTTGTCGATGGACATGTAAACTCCATGAAAATATACCAAATTCCCCAGGTAAACGGCGACAAGGTTTTCTGGGGCGAAGAGGGCGTCTGGTAACACCACGTCACTTTAACATGCAAAGGAAATTTTGATGAAAAAAACTCTGTTCTCCATGACATCCGCCCTTGCGTGGATGCTGCTTCCCGCCAAAGAACTGACTCCCGCGGACTTCCGGACTCCGGCGGATTTCCGCTGGGATAAAAACACGCTCTTCTGCACAGCGACCTCCGCCGAAGCGGAAAAAGGAAGTTTTGTGATTCCGCTTCCGAACGGAAAATCTCTGTTCCAGAAAGGCGCGCGTTTCTCACTGCCCGTCAAGGAGTATGCGGGAAAACTGATCGAGTTCTCCGCCGAAGTCCGCTGGATCAAAAAAGATCCGGGACTGCCGGCGACCGGACGTATTCTGTTCCGCGCCCAAACCCCGAAAGGAGAACGCGACATTTACGCCGGATTCAACGTCTCTGCTTCGGACAGACAGTGGACCCGGAAAAAATGTGCGATGAACATCCCGGCGAACACTGGGCATCTGCATCTCCTGATCGGCTTTGAACAAACCGCCGGAGAATTCGAAATCCGCAATCTGAATCTCGATGTTCTCGGCGCACCTGTTCCGGTGGCGAGCTATGCGAACCGGGCGGTCCGCGACTCCGTCGCCGGTGACGGAACAGGCGGATGGACCGATCAGGGACCGATGCTGGACGGGCGCGCTTTCG
>ERZ1673741.139-NODE-139-length-97581-cov-31.095216_pt1 | contig 97581 bp, 88 predicted proteins | sample MGYA00580209_ERZ1673741 | MGnify/ENA primary metagenome ERZ1673741 (study PRJEB41218, sample SAMN15661754) | gut metagenome | host: Homo sapiens | place: Canada: London | collected 2015-08-20/2019-03-30 | study: EMG produced TPA metagenomics assembly of... | reverse complement strand
CGAACGCATCATACGAAGCTCTGCTTCATTTGGCCGCAAGCATCATTGCTTTTCGAAAAATCGGTGTTATTTAGGGATATGCTCTTAATGTTTCATGGTAAATCGACTTGAGCAGAGGCGACTGAGAGTTTCCCCTGTCGGTCAGTGCCTTTTTGAGTTCAGATTTCTTATATCCCTGCTGCCGCGTCAGCCAAAGCAGGCTGGCCTCCTCCTGGATCGAATCATCACTGGCATTGTAATGCCCGCCAATAGAATTGGAAGTAAAGTCATAATTCAGATCGCCGGTATCGACAATCAGATCAATCAGCACATCCTGGGCAAGATAGTGCTTTGCCGGGTATTTCACATAGAACTGGTCGCGAATCAGCTCCCGGACTTCATCCTCATCCAGATTTTCAATCAGCTCCGCCACATCCTCGTCTTCGAGAACCCGCTTGATGACATTGTCCGCATATTCCCACTCGCAGTCACGATACCACTCGTCGAGCAGTTCCCAGAACTTCTCGTGCGGATGGTCGTCATTGCAGATCTTCTTGAGCGTGCGGTCATCCAGCGTGTCACGGTAATCCGCATAGATTTCCTCATAAAACACGCCGTTTTCATCTTTCCGGCAAACTGTGGACAGAGCGTCCCTGATGGCCTCCTTCAATCTGTTTTCTCTTTCCTGATCGTTTTTCATCTTCTTCAGCCTCCTTTTCGTGTTTGTTCACCCCAAAATCCATTCGGAATTCTGCGGCTGATCATGCAGCCACTCCTGCAATACGTCATCATCGACCTGATTCGGTTCAATTGGAAGTTTCCAGCCGCAGTTTTTGCATTGATAATGAGAATTCACACTTTCGTGAATCTCCGGCGTTCCGTATTCGAGTTCACCATTATCGTTATATACGATGGTTTCGGTGACAGTGCAGTTGATCATAACGACTTCAATTTTCGTCTCTTTATTGCATTTCGGACAGATGAATTTCATTTCAGAACCTCCTTTCAGGCAGTTTCAATTATGCGGCACTTTTCATCCATCGGTTCCCACGATACGAAACCGTCGAAGTGCGCCGGACAGCCTTTTCTGCCGCAGGAAAAACATTTTGTGAAGCCGGAATGCTGCTCCAGCTCAGCCAATGCTTCCCCGATGTGTTCCGCGCGATCCCATTGTTCCGCGCGTTCCGCTTCTTCATAACGCCGCTCCAGTTCGGCATATCGACGTTTCCATGCGGCGCGGGCCTTCAGATAGGCTTTGCAGACCTTCATTTTTCACCTCCGATTTCTTCTTTTATATTCCGCAATGAATTCCGTTTCGGAAACTTCGATGGAGTGCCAATCGCGATCAATCTGACCGCACCGTTCAAGAAGAATCCGGTAGATTTTCCGCTGATCGGCATATTCTTTTTTCCGGTGTAGCCGGCTCCAGTAGTTCTGTTCCCGTTTGACCTGCACCATATCCCGGCACAGGCTGAAATCCCGGCTGAGAACAGAGATTTTGTTGCCGTTCAGATCGAAATACGCACGATCCGTATTGACAAGCAGATACGGATGCCAATCGTCATTTCTGTCGAATCGCACAATGTTGCGTTTCCGTAATTCATTGAACTCAATTTCTATTTCAATCATTCCCATTTTCATCTCCTTTCCGTTCTTGTTTGGGCACAAAAAAGCCGGACTGTTCCGAACGGCGTTCCGTCGGAACAATCCGGCTCGGCAAACAAGAACCGCTTATTTTACACAGAAGCCTCCCGGCTTCCCCGCATTGCAGTAGAATTCTTCAAGTTGGTTTTCCCTGTAAAGCGGAATTTTTTCAATGGACCAACCGCTGTATTTGCTTTCCGCAAGATAGTAACCGTGTCCACCGGAATAGTCCTCACGATTCTCCCAGTCGGCTGGAGCCGTCGCCAGCTTCCGGATTTCCGGAATATCGCTGTTCAATGCTGCCTTGCGCATTTCCGGAAACAAATTCCGCTTGTGTTTTGAAAATGCCAACACCACAATCCGGACTGTTCGATAGTCGAAGTAATCGGTTTGTAAATCCGAAACGTCTTCATGCTCTACGGCCAGGATCAATGCCACAGGCTTTCCATGTTTTTTGATCGCATCGGCAAAATGTTCCTTGCCGATTACAGCTAGGCGTTCATTTTCGATCCGGCGCTTTTCGGTTTCAATCGCTTCGGCTCTCTCTTTTTCCAGAAACCGCTTTTCGAGTTCAGCGATCTTCTCTTCCGGCATCAGTCTGCCGGGATAAAAATAGACGCCGATTCCGAAGCGTTCCGTAATCGGTTTGATGAATTGATAACCGGATACCCGCAGATCATCAATCCAGAGAATCCGGCAGGAAGTACCCCATTTCCCATTCTCCACACGCTCAAGAACAACGCCATCATATTCATGGGCTGGTCCATCAATCCCCATAACAATCTGTCCCCATTCCAAACGATGTTCCACGCACGGCTCCATCTGCCCGGTTTTCCAGTTCATGTGCATAACCTGCATGATATTTTCCTCCTTGTTCAGCGTCCGGAGCGTTCCCGGACAAGTTTGTCGAATGCGCTGTTTGAAATCGTCCGGACATTGGTATGCAGCCCGAACCATGGTCTTACTTTGGCAAGCGTCCAGACAACAATTCTGCCGTTTGGATAAGTTGCGATTGCTCCGACTTCGCGGGAGTAGCGATTCAGGCGATAAAGAAACTCTTTTGCGGTCTTTTCATTGAGATCGCCCATTCCGATGGTAAGACTTGCCCAGATCAGACAGTCCAATGTGTGGCCGTCTTTTACCTGCTTCATCTGCCAATTCCTGACCTTGCTGATGTCCCAGTTCAATGACATGATTGCCTCCTTCCTTACATCGAAAATCGTTTACCGGTTCCGTGACGACGGAGAGCTTCCTGCTCGACTTCCGTAAAAAAGGATTCGGGATAACCGGTCACGCCCCCCGAATTCCAGCAGTCGGGACGCTCACGAACCATGGCAAAGACATTCCTCTCGGTTTCATTGAGAACACCGTCCTCTGCTGCAAAGATCCCGGAATATTCCGTCTGACTCTGCGTTCCATTTTGCCGCTTCTCTGCCGTAATCAGCAGCACAATTGTTTTGTCTTCTTTACTCATCTTACACCTTTCCGGAAGATTGATTCTTTCCGCAAAGAACAAGGAAGGCGGGAAAAGCAAATGCGAACGCCGCACCGGAAGGAAAGAATAATCTTTTTCTACTGCCTGAAGAAAAGCCGGGCGTCAACCCGGCTTGCAGATAACTAGGATAATACAAAAATCCCCCGTGGAAGTTCTGTTCCATCGGGGGAAGTCATTCTTATTTCAGATTGAAGAATGATTTGCCGGAAATGGGTATGACGATAGAAGGGGCTCAAAGAAAGTGGTGACAATTCAATTTCATGTTATCCCCGACATGAAAGCTCCAGTGAATGATGACTGGTTTTTATAAACTCAATTGTCCCACATTTTCTCTTCAAGCTCCTGAAGTTTTTTCCGCAACGTTTTTTTACCCATATTGCGGTAAGCTGCGATTTTTACCGCAGTCGCAGGGGAAGGAACAACTTTGTCATGCTCCCATTTGCAAAGATTCGCCCTGTCGACGTTGAGCAATCGAGCAAAAACAGCCTGAGACAACTGCAGGCGTTTGCGAATGGCTATGATATTGGCTCCTTTCATTCTGGATTGATGAGATTGGTTGAAGTTGACGGGAATTTCTTTTCTGACAGGAAAAGAGTTTTCCAGAACCGTCAACCGACGTGTGATTTGATCCTGCTGTTCCATCACCTCCCTGCACATTCTCTGAATTTCGAGAATAATCAGCTCGTGTATCCTTTCACCGATAGCAATTGCTATATCCTGCATGACAGAACTCCTTCCAGGAACCATCATGCCGGGGCTCCGAGTTCCACGAACTGTTTGCTGTATAGTTTTAACAACAGGCATGAGCAGACATCATATGTTTTCTTCCTCTGGCTCCTTATGCAAAGAGATTCTTCTTCAAGGACACTGTATTATAAAGAAAAACTTTTTTCAATAGCTTTAACCTGTTTATTTGCAGAAAATTCCAGAAAAACCATGGCAACAAATTTTTTTTCGATTTTTTTGTTGTGTCATCCCCGCTCAATTTTGCATAAAAATCAATCAGGGATTTTTTGACCGGGAGCAAACCACAATTTGTTTTTTGTGCAATGTCTGAATAAGCTCAATATCAGTATTTTTTCCTGACTTGAACTTGAAACAGACAACCCAACGCGGCAACCAACATTCTCCTCCTTCAATGTTGTTTTCTATTGATGCAACACCTTTATAATCAATATATTACAGCTTAAAATCCGCTATTGAAAGAGCGTATTTTCGGCGTATCTTAAATAGCGTCTGCGATAATCGCAAACACTCCCTAAAATCAGAAAGGACATCATCATGAAAATGCAAATGATCAGAACAGGAGCATCTCTTGCCAACAAGTTCCATGGACTTGCCAAGCTGCTGCAAATGCCGTTTACTCAGGACGGGTTTGAACCGCTGTACCCATTGTTGAAATCCAAGAAGCTGGCCGGTTTTCTGGCGACCTATGCTACCATGTGCCGGGCATGGGCGGCCAACACCGGCATCGACGCTTCTTCGGGACTCGGCTATGTGCAGTGGATCATCATGGCCATCGGTCTGATCTTTACGCTGATCATGGGGATTTCGACCGGATTTGCATTCAAAAACGATGCGGCAAACGCGAAAGCACAACTGATCGGGACGATCCTGATTCCGGTGCTGTTCGCGATTGTGCTGTACATTTTCAACAAAACGCTCGGCATTTCGCTGAATGCATCCAGCGGACTGTGAGGTTGATATGACAGAAGAAACACCACTTGCCATTCCCCGGAATCCGGCGCAGATTCCGGCATCGCAGTTCCGTCTGTCGCGGAATTTGAAAGTGCGCGGCGATGCGATCTACATCATTTTCGGCGGCATCATCGGAGCGGTTTTCCTGTTTTTCGCACTGATGGATGCTTCGGCGATACTGGCCGTCGTCGCATCATGGATTCCGCTGGCTATATCCGTCTGGTTCTATTTCCGATTCGTCCGGGAGAAGCCACACTACTATTTCGACTACTGGCTCAACAGCCTCTTCGGAACGGCTCTGCGGCTTGACACCCGAAAGACAATCTGCTTGAAAGCGAGGGTAAAATGATCCGTTATCCGAATGGCTACATCATTGAAACCGATCCGCCGGAAAATGCGTTCTTCGTTTACGGCGAACTGAACGCAGCCGGGTATATCGCCAAAGGCTTCCGGCTGGATGTACCGAATCTCTCCAACGCCGGCTGGCCGCAGAAGAATGAGCTGTATACGCACCTGCAATCGTATCTGTCGCGGTTCGATGCATCAAAGCGGCTTCAATTCCGCTACACCAAGGACTCGAATTACCGGAAGATTCTGGAAAAATACGAATCCGATACGGAGCGTTTGGTGGATGTACCGTTCTGCCGGGAATTCAGAAAGCAGACCGCTGCCGAGCTTCGGCGTCGGATGGAGAATCATGAACTCTGGCGGGAACATCTGACCGTTTACATTTCGCGCCCGGCAAAAGATTTCATTTCTGGAGCTCTGAATGTGGAGTCGGAAAAGGCGATGCAACTGTTCCGGGAACGGGTTTCCGCCTGTTTCGAGTCGGAATATCTGCTTTTGAAAAGCGCGTTCAGCTTTCCGATCCACAGACTCACAGCAGTTGAACTGTTCGCCGAGTTCTTCGGAGCGGTGAACAAGTCGCTTGCGGCGGAAGAAATTGATTACGGGAAAATTTTCAGTCCGAATTTCAGCGATGTTTGCCAAAACGAGTTCAGCGGTCAGGATCATGCGGAGCAGGACCGGGAACGGGAGACCGCTTCCAAACGGCATTACGGGATGTACGGTGACGGGATGTATCACAACATTCTGGTCATGCGGCAGCTTCCGGGCTTCGACCTGACGCCGTTTTACGGCAATGTCCTGTTGGAGACAAACGTGACAAATTTCTCTGTCACGGTGAATCTGCGTCCGCTGAACAAGGCCAAGACCATTGAAAAACTGGAATCGCGCCAGGCTTCGGCGCAGCGTGATCTGGAAGCCGATCCCTCGGCGATTGCCTACCGTTCCGAAGTCGATGCGTTCGGTAAAATGATCTATCGGATGGGAGCGGGAGAAGATGTGCCGTTTGAAGCGGAATATCTGATTCATGTCTGGAACCGGAATCTGGAGGAACTTCAGCAGGAAACGGAGAAGCTCCGTCTGGTGGCGACCAATCTGCAATGCGGGATGATGATGCACGATCTGACGGTTCAAGTGGAAGCGCAGTTTCTGAAAACGCTTCCCGGCAATCTCTACTACAGAAAATGGGACCCGCTGTTTACGCTGCACCGGTCCTTTGCGGCGATGATTCCGTTCAATTCGACATTTGTTGGCTGCGAAGACGATTTTCAGGCGATTTTTCAGGGCGATCACCATAATCTCGTTTGTGTCAACGGATTCTACGGCGGCTCTCCGCAACACGCCGCCACGTTCGGACAGACTGGTTCCGGAAAATCGGTCAATACGCTCGGCGAACTGCTGCAAACATATCCGTTTTACAGTAAGGTTGTGATCATTGAGGAAGGCGCATCCTATCTGATGTTCACCCGGATCGTCGGCGGAGAGTATATCGAAATTGACCTCAACAGCAATCTGACGCTGAATTATTTCGACACCTGCGGTTCTCCGCTCACTGCCAATCAGACGGATTTTGCAACGAATTTCGCAACGGTGATGTGCGGTCAGTCGCAGGACGCCGAAATCATTCAGGACCGGGCGGCGATTCTTTCACATTATGTGATCCGTCTTTATGATGCCTCGTGGCAGGAGTGGTGGAACCGCCATACTGAACTGCGGAGCGAAATTGCCCGGACAGCCCTGACGATGGAATGGATGCTTCCGCAGCAGCCTGCGGGAAGCAATACGCAGTTCGACTGTTATGCGGCGTTGAAGGAAGCTCTTGCAAAATCATCGGAGAATCTCACTGTACCCGAACAGCAGATTCTGAACTGTTATCATGATATTCCGAGTGGCAAGATCACGGAATGTATTGTGGCGAACGGTTCTCTGCTCCGGGATATTTCCTACGCCTATATGAAACCGGAGGATATGCCGTATCACTCTCAGCTGGTGGAAATGATCCGTTCAACGCCCGATCCGACACATCGCCGGGAAGATACCAACCGGATCGCCACGAGGTTGGCGCAGTATGCGGTGGAATCCGGACGCGGCGCACTTTTCGACGGCGTGACCAACATCAATCTCGGAGCGCGGCTGCTGCATTTTGAAATCGGCAAGATGGCAAACGTGTCGCAGAATATCCGTGCGATGGTCGGCATGGTGATCAGCAACCTTGCACAGCAACAGATCATCAATATGCCGCGCAAGCTGCTGAAACTCTTTCTGTATGAGGAGATGCCGCGAATCATCGCCTCTGTTCCAGGAGCGAGCAGCTTTGTGAAACGCTCCTATGCCCAGCTGCGCAAGAGCAACTGCCGGAGCTGGACGATCACACAGGAAGCCGGTCAGCTCATGGTGCAGGACAAGGAAGGTTCCGATCTGGCGACCATCATCATGGGACAGAGCAAGCAGTATTATCTTCTGAAGAACAAGGACAAGGGGAATATGGAGTTTTTCCGGCGCTTCATCGCGCTGTCCGATGATGCGGTCAACGCCGTGATGAACTTTCCCGCGCCGGAGCATATTCCCGGTCGAAAGTATTCCTCGTATCTCTACTACATCGACAACGGGAAATATCCGTTGGTGGGCGTGGTCCGGCACTATGCCAATCCGTTGACGATTGCAGTTGCCTCGACCAGCGGAGAAGCGTTTTCCAAACGGGAAGAAGAGTTGCGGCGGCTCCGGATTCTTTATCCGGAACTGGATGAGGGAGAACTTCTCATTGAATATGAGAACCGGCAGCGGATCAGTAATCCTGCCCTGAAACTGTTGCGAGAGATGCTGAACAGCAGGGATTTTTCCCGTCTGGATGTGCTGCACGAGGAACTGACCCGTCTGAGCCTGCAAAATGCGGGATTTCGTCCACCGGAAATTTCCGAACGAATCCGACAGGAACTTGAAACCATTAACTCAAACAAGGAGTGAAACAGATGAAACGACACAACATGAAATTCACATTGAAAGGATTTCTGGCAGGAATCCTTTTCTCTGCAGGCGGTCTGACGTTCGCCGGAAGCGTCACAGTTTCCGGTACGACAGGAACCAATTCAACTTACATTGTTATTCCGGAAGAGTATGCCGGAAAAGAAGGACAGTTTGTGGCGACGGCAACGTCAAGCAATACAAATAAAACCACCTGCGCCAATCCATACATTGATCAGAACTGGGCGTATGTAACCAAAAACAAATCCACCTGTGGAGCGATCAACTATACGCTGACGACTCCTTCCGGTATTGAATATCAGGGAAGCAGCAAAAGCTTGCCTGTTCTGGAAAAAGGAAGTTATCGGGTTTCGCTGACACAAAATCTGACAGGAAGCTGGACGCGGTATTCTCTTTATAAGAATTACTGGGCCGATACGGAAGAGCAGACTTTTTCCGATATGCTGTACTATGCCCAGAATGGAAAACTGCCGGCATCCCCCGGAATCAAGCAGGCTCCGGGAAGTTCCACTGGTACACCGACAAGCAGTAAAACAGGCGCCGGAGTCACCCTGTCTTCCTCTTATATTGTAGTTTACGGGGTTGATGACGGCGGTTCCGGCGGAGAGGTTACGCCTCCAGCAGCTGGAGGCGATTCTTCCGGCGGAAACAACATCGACATCAACATCACAACCGGAACAGATGATGGGGTTTATACCCTGATCAACTCGCTCTTTTCCTACATCTCGGAAATGCAGTCGATTCTTTCGGCTTCCGATGAAGCGATCCACAGTGAGCTTGCGTCTTACATCACCGAACTCCAGACGGCATATCAGGCGGCGGATGCCCAGCTGGCAACAACGATTCAAAATCAGATCAATGCGCTGCAGGCGGCAATGTCAACCAGTGTTTCGGAGCTGCGGACTTCGCTGGAAAATCAGATTTCCGCATTGCGGAATCAAATGAGTTCTTTGCAGACACAACAGTCCAATCTGCTTTCCGAGTTCCAGACGTTGAAAGGAGAACTGCAGACGGCGATTGCGCAGAATTCCGGAAATATCGCGGCATTGTCCAAAGAGCTGGCGGAAAAGTATGAAGCTCTGGTTGCGGCGAATTCGAATCAGAAAGCCGATCTGCTGGCGGAAATTGCCGAAGTTACCAGCGGTTACAAAGAAGCGGACGCGGCATTGATCGCAGACTATTCCTCGAAACTTGCCTCCTTGCAGACGTTGCTTCAGCAGGCGGATTCCGCACTGGGCGAGAATATCGCGGCATTGCAGAATGCCTATCAGAATGCGAATGCGACCCTGCGGGAGAATCTGGAGCAGCAGCTTGCCGCCTTGCGTAACGAAATGAGTGCGGAAGATCAGAGGACACTGGATCGCATTACCGCTTTGCAGCAGGAGATGAACAGTGCGTACAACGCCTTGCGCACCGACTATGAAAATAAGATTGCCTTATTGGAAAAAGAGCTCTCCTCGGAAGCGTCTGCAATCCGGACGGAGATGAACAATCTCCAGAGCAGGTATGAGACCGAACTTGCGAATGCAAAATCGTCATTGGAAGAACAGATGGCGACCATGCAAACTCGCCTTGAGGCTGCGGATCAGCAGGCTCTGAGTCAGATTTCCGCACTGGAACGGGAACTGAACAATGCCGACGAAGCTCTGCGCGCCGATTATGAAAACAAAATCTCCGCATTGGAAAAAGAACTCTCCACGGAAGCATCCGCGATCCGCAAGGAGATGTCCACGCTTCAGACGCAGTATGACACGGCTTTAGCCAATGCGAAATCCTTATTGGAAGAGCAGATGGCGACCATGCAGGCGAATCTGAATGCGGCGGACCGGGAAACGCTGAACAAGCTTTCCGCGCTGGAAACGACCATGAACAACGCGCTTGATCTGCAGCGGCAGGATTATGAGAACCGGATCAATTCCCTGAATCAGACGCTGACTGCGGAAGCCGCGGCTCTGCGAACCGAGATGGCGAATCTCTCCAATGCCTATCAGACGGAAATCTCCTACCTCAAGGAAAATCTGGAACAGCAGATATCCAATCTCAAGGAAACAACGCAGAAAACAACCGATGATCTGCAAAAACAGATCGACTCCCTGACGGAAAATTACGACCGCCAGATTACAGAGTTGAAGGCCGATTACGATGCCCGGCTTGCCGCTCTGGAGCAGAAATCCGATGATGCGGATGCGGAGTTGAAAGCCGCTATGGAGGCGTATGTGGAAGCGTTGCGCGAGCAGATGACTGTCGCAGACGAGGAAACGCGCGCCGAACTTCAGTCGCAGCTGGATAATCTCTCCGGGGCATTCAATGAGCGGCTGGAAGTGATTTTGCAGGAATACGAACAGCGGATTGAAAAGGTCAAAGGTCAGATTGAGGATTTGGAAAGCGACACGAAAACGGATCTGATCACGCAGAAGGCGTTGTTGGGACAGGAATACAGAAATGAGATTGCCAACCTCAACAGGAGTTATGCGGATAAAATTGCTGAACTTCAGAAGAAGCTGTCCGGCGATCCGGAAAATGCCGATCTTTATCATGCCCGGATGGCGGCATTGGAAAAGGAGCTGACCTCCAAAATCTCCGAAACGAATCTTTCCTATCAGAAATTGATTCTGGAAATCGACCGCCAGCTTCGCCGGCTTTCGGACAAGAGCGCGACCGAACTCCTGGCGGAACTGATGGAACTGCAGAACAAGCGCGACATTGTGGAGGCTGCGATCAACAGCTCCGATTATTCGGACAAGTTCGCCGCATTGGATGCGGGAAACCGGCAGAATGCCGACGATGCCCATGCGGAACTGGAGGCGAAACTCGCGGAATTGGAAAAACAGCTGAAGGCGCTGAATGCGGTCGGCGAGCTGTCGATTGACGACATCATTGCAAAAATTCAGGCGGGAGACGCCGCCAATACTGCTGAGATCGAAAATCTCAAAGTGGTCTTGAAACTTTATTGCGACTCCTTGAAGGATGCGCTCGGTGATCGGATCGCGATTCTGGAGGAGACGATTTCCGCTTTGCAGACTGCGCTTCAGGAGCGGATGCAAACGTTGGAGAACCGTCTGACCTACTCCATGATGACGGATGAGGAACTGGCGAAGCTGGAGGAGGAAAAACAGGCCGCGGTCAATTCGCTTGCCAATCAGATTGCCGGAGTTCAGCTTGCCGTTGAACAGGCGCGGAAAGAGGGTAAAGAGACCTCCGCATTGGAGGAACAGCTTTCCGCACTGACCTCCGAATACTATGCGGCGCAGAACGATCTTGAAAACATCCGCTATGTGATGGAACTGCGATCCACTTCGGAACTGGCATTGCACCGCAAATGGATCAAGGAGTTGCAGGAACTGGTGGCGGCATTGCAGAACACTGTTGCCAAACAGGGCGAAACCATCGCGCAGCAGGGAGAAGCGATCAACGGTCTCAAAGAGACGATTGTGAATCTGGAAAAGGCGTTGCGCGATGAACTTGCGAAACTGAAAGACGAACTCAAAGAGTATGTGGACGGCAATGTCGGCGAATTGAATGCGGAAATTGCCGATCTCCTCGGCCAGCTCGAAACATTGCGCGACAATGTTGTTACGCTGGCGACCAGTTCCTATTCCGGCTATCGCTCCTCGAGCACCGGAAACGGGTATCAGTACAACTATTCCGGTACGAACAAGGATGAACTGAAAGACGACCGAGATCTCCGTACCAGCGACACCACGGCTCTGGATTTTTAACTCAATATCAGGAGGTTTTATATGAAACAGCACAGAAGAATCCTTTCTGCGGTTCTGGCAGCGGGAATCATTGTCGGAGCGAGCGGATGCAGCGCCGTCGGCAATATGGCGACCTCGGAACTGGTGGCGCCGGGGCTTGGCATCGGCGGAGCCAGTCTCGGCGCGTTCGCGGCAAAAGACGAGTCCGACGGCACACGTCTTGCCGCGACTGCCGGAGGCGGACTGATCGGCTGGCTGACCGGGCTTTTCGTCACAAAGGGCGTTGATCAGGAGAAGAAAGACGAGTTCCGCACCGGCTATGAGCTTGGGCAGTCCAACGCAACCAAATCGCTCTACTGGAATATTCAGGGACTGCATGAAGCGAAAAATCAGCCGGATTCGCAGGTGATCTACTATCAGATTCCTGCCGATTATCCGGTGGATGGAGCGAACCGGACGCCCGGTTCCGTCATGCTTCCGGTCGTTACGGATCGGAGGTGAATATGAGCTGGGAAAAGCAAACTCAAATGCAACTGGAACAAACCAGACAAAAGCAGAAATCCCATGAACGAAAAGAAGAAAAGGAAAACACTCAAGCCCAAGCACAAATTCCGTCGAATGCGCCGGCGACAACCCGGCAGCGGGAACTGCTCCGGCTTGCAGTACAGAGGGAATGGCTTCATCCGAATCCCTTTGCCTGCGATCATGCGAAATGGAGAAATCTTACTGCCGGTGAGGCGGATCAACTTTTTGCCTCACTCCCGCGGGAACGGCTCGGCATCCTCGAACGGGAACTGAATGAAGAGCTGTGCCGAAGGGCCGACCACGGTATTGCCCGTGCCATCGGACGCGGGCTTGAAGATGTCACAAGACAACTCGGGCATTCGATTGACGGAGGTATCTCATGAAAAAGACTGTAACACTCATTTTAATCGGGATGTTGGCATTTCCGCTCAGCAGTTTTGCCGCGTATCCGGTGTTCGATGCGACAAATAATCTGCTGGCGACGCTGCAAAAGACGATGGACAGCGCCTTTCAGACGGTACAAAAAGCGAATATGTCCACTCTGATTCAGCAGGGGAAAGAGGATTTTGCCGAACAGGTCAAAATTTACGAGGAATGCGTGAAGCAGTATGAGGAGTGTGTCAAAATCTACAAGCAGGCAGTCCGGATGTATGACTGGATCGACACGAATGTCGGCAATGCCCGGAATCTGAAAACGTTCCTCTCCTGCGGCTTTTCCGACGTCAAAAATTTGCAACAGATGTCCCTGCTGCTGAATACGATTCTGCGCCAGACGGCAACCTCAACCAACCGGAATTACAATTTGACTTTGCTTCAGCAGGCCGAACGGATCATCGGCAATGATGTTCTGAAATTGTCCGCAGATCGCGGCATTGAGATGCAGAATTATGCACAGGCATCGAAAAAACTTGCCGATAAAAGCGACGAAATTTCGCAGACCATGCTGACGAAACTTCGCACCAAGGATCAGGTGCTGGAGTCCAAAGTCAGCTCCGGCACTGCCGACCTGATGCAGATTGCCCATGCGAATGAACAGGTATCCGTATTCATCGCGGAAGAGTTGACGCGCATGAATACGAACATCTCCTCCATCAACCGGACCGTTGCCAAGCAGCTGGAAATCCACGGCCAGGATGAGATGAATCAGGCGCAGGAAGCCGCCGCATACGATCTGCTGGAAAAGGAGGCGATTGAGCGTGGAAGCCGTTACACGAATCAGAAAAATTCGTGGGACCGTATCAACAGTGTTTTCGACAACTGCCGGGTGTTCTGATGATACTTGCAACAACAGTCAATACCAGTATCCGGATCGGGAATACGGCGGTCAATCTGACCTCGTCCGCGAATGTTCAGCAGTTGATCGCAACGGCGATGTCGAGCATTCATTACTTTGCGCTGACCGTGTCGCTGTGCATTTTCCTGCTGGCGATTGTGCGGAATTACACGCAGTTCGGGGAACATATCGGAGTCCGGTTCATCGGTTCACTGCTGGTGGTGCTGGTTATGATATTTTCCTTTCCGAAAATTTGCGACGCAGTGCAGAATGCCACTTATTCCTATTCGCAGGGAACGTCCATGACGATGGAAAATATGTTCTGCTGGCTGACGGAACAGAAGCCGAACGCCGGCAAAGATCCATCCGAAAAACAAAGTCTGGCGCAGAAAATCGCCCACTTCCCGGAAAGCATGCTGCATGCAATTCAGGCGGCGATGTGCAATATTTTCTACGTCAACGGCATCTTTCTCGGCAAGACCATCCGGGACATTGTGTATTTCATCTTCAAGTGTCTTTATAACGGGGCACTCTGCCTGACGCCGATATTCTTTGCGGCGATGCTGATTCCGGAAACGAAACACATCGGCGTCAACTTCATTGTGACGACAGTCGGCATTGTCCTGATGCCGCTCTGTTTCCTGTTCGGGGATTTGTGCAATATCTGGCTGGCGGAACACATGTGGAATGTGCTTGGGCTTGGCAGCAACGGAACGTTCTGGACGCTTGCCAGAAGCGGTCAGGCGTTGTCCGCTCCGGTCGGTACGGTCCTCGGCTACATCGGATTCGGCATTGCCTATGCGCTGATCGCCGGAGTCGTGTATGTGATTCTGCCGTTTCTCTACATGAAGTTGTTCCGTACCGGCAGTCCCGGCTCGCCAGTCGGTCTGATGGCGGCGGCAATCGGAAAGGCATTCAATGCCGCAGTCGTCGGAGGAACCATGTGTGCGGCTGCAGGGACTGCCGCGCCTGCAGCCGGAGCTGTGACCGGTGGAAGTTCTGCCGCCACCGGAGCCGTCAATGCCGCCAAGAGCGCAGCAAAGACGATGCAGAGTGAAAGCGACAGCGTGGCCAATGAAATGAACAACATCGCGCAGGAAATCGACAATGCCGCCAACGCATCGCCGGGAAAGTGAGAGAGCTATGAGTAATCATGAACGATCTGAATTCAACTCCGGGCATGGGGTTCATCAACACACCCCAAATAACCCGAATTCCCATGTCCGGAGTTCTTTTTCATCTCCGCAGAAACAGGTCATTCGGGAACAGCGCAGCGTGATTCGCTGGAGTCTGCTGCATATCGCGACGGCGGTCTGCCTGATCGTCGGCATTTATTATGGTCGTGCATATATACGGATGCCGGATCGCGTCATCGTGGTGGATGAGGCGGGAAGCATCTATCGCGGAAGCAGTGAAAACGTGCTCTGCAGAGAAACTGCGGAGAATATAGCCCGGCGCTGTGCATTTGCGTTTCTCGACCGGAGTTTTGAACATGATCACTGGCAGCTTTGCGAAGCTCTGTTCGGACGTTCCGCGCAGAAGTCGTTGAGCGCCATCATCCGGGAAAGTAAAGACGAATTCAGGGAACAGAAGATTCGGCAGCTTCCGGAAATCCGGAAAGTGGAACTGCTGCCGTTGAGCGATGCGCCGGGACAGTGCCTCGCATTCGTTTACGGGACGCTTCACCGGACGGGCGTCTACATGAAAATCCCGTATTCGCAGAAGTTGAAATTCACGCTCGGACTGCGGCTGGTCCGTTCGCCGGATGAGAAGGCGTTCCCATTGCGGGTTCTGCGCATGACTTACGAGGAGAAATCCATTTTCGACAATAAAACAACTGGACAGGATGGTGCGAAATGACTTACAAAGGCATCCATGAAATCTTGAAAAAAGCGTTTGTGATCTATGTGCCGCTCTCGCTTCTGACGCCGCTTCTGATGTATCAGTGGCGGGACAATAACCGTCTGATTCTGATGGATCGGGCGAACAGTTATCATATCACGGAGTATACCTCCGATCAGCAGCTCCGGCAACTCTATGAGTATCAGGTCAAACAGGCGGTTTTCGCTTTCCTGATGCGCAATCCGAATGGCTTCGACAACCGGGAACTGCTGGATGCGATGTTCGTCGGAACAGCCGGACAGGAAGCGCAGAAGCAGTTTGCGGCGGAAGCGGCACAGTTCAAACAATATAAAATGCACCAGAAGCCGGAAGTGCTGAACATCCGGATTCTGCGGGCGGACCGCCGCAGATCGTTTGCGCGGGTAAGCGGGCAGTTGATCCGCTACTATGTCACGCCGCACAACGAGCAGCGGACCTTTACATTGGAGTTTGAGCTGAATCTGGAACTTCAGGTCAACTACGATACCGCCAACGGCAGCCGCTATCCGTTCATCATCACCAATATGAAATATTCACAACTGGAACATCAGGAGGCTCAGAAATGAAGCTGTTATCATTACTTTCTCTCGCATTTTTCGCTGTCATTGCCGTGATGGCGAATGAACCGACGCCGGAAGAAGTCCGGCTGCAGAATCAATATATCGAATACCGGTTGATGCAGGGAGAAATTTACCGCATCTGCGTCAAGATGAACGATGGCGTGACCACGATTCAGTTTCCGTCCGGAATTTCGGAAATCGCCGGGAAGAATATCAGCGTCGATGGCAAGGGAACCGATTTTCAGATTGCGGCGCAGCCCGGTTCCTATTATTTCAACGTTTCCGCGTTGAAACCGGGCGTTTCCACGACGCTGACCGTCACTTACAACCGCCGGCTTTACATTCTCTATCTGATCCAGTCGGACAAGGAAGCGTATGCTTCGGTGGTGTTCGGCAAAAATTCCGGCAGGCGGAATTTTACAGATAACGTTGTCACCAGCACGCCGAAAGTGACTCCCGCAAGGCTGGTTTCCCTGATCGACATGGCAAAAAAGTATGACGTATTGAAAGAGACTTATCCGGATTCACTTGCAGACGTGGAGCGGGCGCTTTTCAGGAACCGTTACCGCTGCGGAAAATATGACATTCATCTTGATGAAGCGATCCGGTTCGAGGAAGAGGATACGGTCATTTTCAAGTTGCGTCTGGCCAATCTGACGGAGAATGAGATCAAATATGACAAGCACTCCTTTTCCGCTCATGCGGGAGACGGCGTCTATTATATGAGTGTATCCGATGCGTCCGGGATCATGCCGCCGAAGTCGGAAACATACGCCTGGTTCGGCATTACCTCCACTCCGCGCGGTGGACGCAACAACCTCAAAGCCGGTAACGACTGGCTGATTGCCCTGACCACACAGGAAATGCACCTTGAAAATATTCAATCCGTCAAAAATGAACTCAAGGAAAAAGAACGCATTGAAGCGGAAAAGGCGGCATTGCTGAAAGAACAGGCGGAAGAGGCCGGGAAAAAGATTCAGACTGCGGAACAGCTGATGAAGGAGCTGAAACAGCAGCAGGAGGAGTTCGCCCGCCTGAAAGCGGAGATCAAGGCCGCCGATTTGATTCGTCGGGAACTTGATAAAGAGATTGAGGAGCGAAAAGCCCAGAAAGCCGATCTTGAACGGGAAATACAGGAAAAATCGGTTCTCGATACACAGAATGCCGCCGTATCCAGCCTTGAGTCCATGCGGAACCAGACACGGGAGAATGTCCGGGCAGTTCAGCAGCGAACGGAAGATACGGTCCGCAGATGGAAGCCGTCTGACGGCAACGGAGGGAAATAACCATGACCGGTACTGAACTTGTCAACATCATCAAATCGCCGACATCGAAAATCGTGATGTTCGGCACACTGCTGATAACCGGTGCTTTGATTCTGGCTCCGATGCTGAACCGGAACGAAGATCCGAATTCCATCGTTCAGGAAACGGAACTTCGGCAGGAAGAAAAGGCACCGCTGGACATCGGCAGTGATATTCCCCGTTTCAAACTGGATCGGGATTCGGATTCCGGAGCCGCAGCTGAAACGCCGCCTCCGGTCATCGGCGGCAGCCGTTCGCCCAAACCTGCCTTGCCGAAAGGCAGCGGGAACACTGCAAGAGAAAATGTCCGTCAAAAACTTGCGGAACGCAGCGGATGGATACCGCGTGAGCGGGATCTGGCTTCAATGCCCGGCATCAAAAAGGATTCGCAGACGAATGCACGCGGCAACAGCTTTCAATCGCGGCTCTTTGTTCTCAGCGCCGCGCAGGGAACCGTCGAGGTAAAAAACGATACGTTTCTTTCTTCCCGTTACGCTCCATTCGGGCGGCTGTTGGATTGCAAACTCGTAAATACTTTGGAGTCCAACATCGATGGCACTCCGCTGATCGCCATCGTGATCAAGGATCTCTGGTGGACCAATGCGCAGGGGGAGCGCAAGCTGATCATTCCCGCAGGAACGGAAGTTCACGGGAAAATGGGCTCATGTGTCCGCAACCGGATGATGAGTGATGGCAATTTCATATTGGTCTGCCAGATCACCTCCGGTCAGGTCGGCATGGAACTCCAACTTCAGGGGCGGATATTGGAAAAATCGAATCAGGCGGGCGACAAAAGCAAAGCCACTATTACCGATATGGCGGCGGGGATTCCCGGCCGGGTCATGGGAAATTCCAATCTGAACGAGATGCTCCAATACACGATGGCATTCGCCCGCGGGCTTTCGGAAGGTTTTGAAACGACCAAGACCTTTGACAACGGTTCAACAATTGTTACCGAAAACGACGGCTCCACGAAGAATGCGCTTGCCAAAGCGTTCGAGAGTCTTTCCAATGTCGCGTTGGAAAACATCACGGACAAAATTTCGAAAGAGTCGTATTACATCCGAGTGCCAGCCGGAACGGAGTTTTATCTCTACATTGAACAGGTGACGGATGTGGAAAAGGCCGCGATTGCGGATACCGTGCTGAACAATCTCGAACAGGTCAAACTTGCCGGGAAACAGAAAAACAGCTCTGCCGACGCATCAGTTGAACGCACTTCACAGCTTCACGACGCGCTCGGCGGAGTTTTTCCGAAATCACTCCAAAAAGAATTGAAAGGGATACGTTGAAATGAAACAGAACATGCTCGCACTTCTCGCCGGATTCTCCGCTGCCGCTCTGGTCGGCTGCCAGTCGAAACCGGAAACGCCTGAACCGAAGGAATATACCTCCGTGCCGCTCTATATGGCGGGGCAGGAAATTCCCGGAGATTCGCAGGAAAAGTATTTGACCAACGCCTCGGTGAAAATGTATTCGGTCGGCCGCCTGGTCGATCCCGGTTCCGGCACCATGCGCGAAGCCGGAACGGTCTACCGGATTGAGACTGCGCCGAAGTGGAATCTGATTCCGCAGCATGACGCCAATCCGGAGAGTTTCGCCAGACGGAAATTGCAGGAACAGTATGCGGATTCGATGCTCGGTCAGATGAACCGTTCGCTTTCCGAAACGCGGGAGGTCAAACATGGACTTGACACGGTTCAGAAGAACATGTCGGAAATCGAGCGCAAACATCAGGCATTGGCAGAGGAAAACCTTCTGCTGAAAAAAGAACTCAAAAAGCAGAATGAAAACACGGTCAGTCTGCTGAACGGAATCAAGAAAATGCAGAAATACATCGAATTGCTGGAACAGCGTCTCAACGACCGCAATACCATGAACTTCGGAGGACAGAAATGAAACAGCGGATTGCTTTTGCCCTGATCTTAATTGTCTTTGCCATGAGCGGTGCATTGCATTACAGGGAATATCGGAAGTCTCAGGAAATTTCCGACATACTCCGTATTCAGGCGGAAATCGAGTTCAAACGCACTTCATTGATGGTTGTTTATCAGGAGGTGTTGCAAAGCGTGGTAAAAGAACTCGACGCGATGAAACATGGCAGAATTGAAATGGAAAGTCAGGAGCTTTCCAGGCTGCTTGATTCTCTCCCGGATGAAATCGAACTTCAGGAGGCGCAGCCATGAGACGGATGCTGATTTTTATTGCCGGAACCAAAGGAGGCGTGGGAAAATCCTTTGCTTCCGCGATGCTGGCGGGGGTGGCGGAGGATCTTGGACTCTCTCTGACCGTTTATGATACGGACAATGAAAACCGGACGCTCGCCTCTCTGATGAAAGTGCATTGCAGATTTCTGGATGAACAGAAAGAAACGTATCCTCTGGATGAGGTCATCAACAGCCTTTATGAATCATCTCCCGTGACCGTCACCATTGTGGACATGAAAGCCGGAACCAGCCGTTCGACGCAGGAATGGTTTTCGTCGGTTCCGTGGGATGCCCTGCGGAAACTTGATGTGGATGTTTACGTGGCAGGCTGCGTTACTTCCGATCCGGATTCCGTCAGGACGTTCGGACCGTGGCTGGAATATTTCCATAACATTGACTTTCCGGTGCATTATCTGCTCATCAAAAATGCGAAGGACGGAGACAACTTTTTTGTCTGCGACTCCCTGCTGGAACCGGGAATGCGGGAAATGGAATTGGATTACACCGTCTTTTTCATATCACCGATTGAGCAGGAATACATCAGCAAGCTCAATAACAATGACATTCTTCTGCGGGATTATCTGCTCGGCAAAGGACCGAAAACACTTCTGCCGACCATCATGCAGAAATCACGCCTGCGGAACCATTATTACGCAGTCACCGATCAGTTCATTGAGTTTTTTGCTTCCAGAATGGAGGCAAATGAACGGAATGAATCCCGTCAGAAAATTCTGACATCCGCACAAAAACGGATTGCGCTCCGATCGGGAACACAACCCGATGAACACGAAAAAGAAGAAACTACAAAATCGAAAGGGAACTGAAATGGCAAGAATGAAACCGCAAATGACGCCGGAACAGCAGACCGCCTATCGTCAGGCGGTCGCGCAGAAAGTGATCGACTCAATCCCGTATGAAGAGTATTGCGCGATCACGCCGGAACAGGCCGCTAAACAGATCAAGGCATGGGAGAAATCCAAAGCTGTCGATTTCAGTCAGCCGCCGAACCGCCGCAACGCTCCGGCGCCGGAACAGGCGGCTCCGGCGAAAACTCCGGACGCTCCTGCCGGAGACGGATTGCGCACCCGTCACCAGCTCAACGAGTTTGTCCGGCTGGTCAAAGACGGGCGGCTGAATCCGATTTCCCGCGACAAATGGGCGACAATTTCCTCCAAAGAGATGGGCAAACTCATTTACATCGGGCAGCAACGCGAGAAAAACGGCGAACTTGCTCCGGCACGGGATCAGCAGGATCAGGGGAAAGAACCGGAAAAGCAGGCGAAGGCTCCCCGGAACAGAGCGCCGCGTCCCCATTCACGCGGCGATGATCTGGATATGTGAGTCCGGTGAAAGGAGAGATACGGTATGGCGGAACCGTTCAATTTTGAGTTGATTCTCATGGATTTTCTGAAATATATGCCGGAAGCGAAACGGCACGACTACGAGCTGATGCTCCGGCGTTGCAATTTCAGCGATCCCGCTGATCCGATGTTTCCCGTCATGCTGTTTCTTCTGTTTTTTCAGGATAATCTCGCCGACCGGATGGAGGAGTTGACGGAAGAAGTGAAAACGCAGAAAACGATTCCGCCGACGGATCACACTGCCGCTGCGCCGGAACGGAAATCCTGCTGGGAAATCGTGGTTGCGGTTCTGATGGCAGTTCAGCTGATGTTGACTGTTTTCGGCATTTTCTGCCTGACATTCCGGGATTTTCCAAGCCAACCAATCATGAATCCCGCCATTTCGCATTCCAGCGAGATTCAGAAGATCAACCATTATTGGGATGCAAAACTGCAATATGCACAGAAAGGAAATTTTTGTATGAACCGACTTGATCTGATTCCAGAAACGGAACTCATGGGAGCTGTTTTGCTGATTTTCATTCTTTTTCTGGGACTGATGGCGCTTCAAAGCATCTGGCTTGTTTTGACCGTTCGCGGTCTGCGTAACAGCGAAAAACGGTTGGATGAAGCGACCCGGCGGCATCGCAACCTCACGCAGCAGAAGAAAACGGAGGAACTCATGGCGTTCCTGAACGGCCTGACGCCTCCTGTTTCACCGAATACGCCGTTTCCCGACCTCACGGCTCCGGCTTCCGCTCCCAAGCGACCTCCCGTTGCCGACGATACGGCATGGAACAAGAAAGAAGCGGAAGAAGAACCAGTCCCGGAATCGCCGGAACAGAGCGAATCGGCAGAAAGGAAAACCATATGAGGAAAGGAGTTGAAGAATGTCCATCATGACCGAAGATCAGGTGAAACTCCTGCACAAATTACAGATGGCGGAAATTCCCGCATTCAGAAATATCAATCCGCTGACCCTTCAGGAAGACGAGGCGCGCGATCTGTTCCGCATGAATCTGCCGCCTCTGGAGTGGATCAATGCGGCAGCGCAAAATGAGAAGCATGAACTCATCGAAAAGCGTTTTATCGGCGTTTCCGAGAACAACTGCCGCGAGCAGATGAAGGATTGGCTGGAGAAGGAGAATCTGACTTTGCTTCAGCAGCCGAATCCGCAGTTCGGCGCGGGAGAAGCGTGGCTGGAATATTTTTCCCAGCCGCTCAAGTCCGTCAATCTGAAGGCATTGAGCGATCACTTTGAACGCTGGGAAATCCCGATTCCCAGGATTCCGGTCCCGAAGGAGCAACAGGAGGTGCTCCGGCATAAGGCGCCGGTTCCTGCGCAGGAGATTTATACCCGTCTGGAGGCCGAAGAACTCAGACAGGAGTTACAGAAATTGCGCAGTGGGAAAAGCGTTTCCGAAGGGATTCAATTCGGATTCGCTCCCGGCGATGTCGGAACCTTTGAGGAAGACACCACGTTCCATACGTTTCTTTCACCCCTGAGTGCACCATCCGCCAAGGAATGGGAACGGCTTGCCGGGAGTCTCCCGTTGGAAGAACTGGTCGGACAGGTGCAGGTCGATATCGTTTGGTCGGATGTGGAACGCAAGCCCTATTATGCGCTCCTGTCGCCGGAGGAATTGCAGACGGAAATCGAATATTTTCAGGCGAACGGTGAGTTCCGCAACGGAATTGAAATCGGGTATGCTTCAGGCGGAAAGCCGAAGACGAAAAAATCTGTCGAACCGCTCGTCACGGAACTTTCCGATGATGAGCTGGATCAGCTGGAAGCCGGAACATTTGTGGATTGGAACAAACTGCACGGGCAGAAGCTGCTCGGCTTTTCCAAAGCGCAGGAGATTCCGGTGTTCCGGCGAATGAGTCCGGAAGAACTGCAAAAAGAGCTCGGCTTATTTGCGGAAAGCGGTAAATTTTCCAGTCCGGATATTTCTGTTGGACACATCCCGGAACGGGAGACGCATAAGAAAGAGTTCCATCGTCCGTTGGTTTCGCTGTCCGAAAAAGACCTGTCCGATCTTGCTGCGGGCAAGACGATCCGCAATCAGGACATCCTGCTTGCGCAGAAACTGGTCTGCCGGACGCCGCAGATCCCCGGAACTGCGGTCTATGAAAAGAAGTTTTCCGCTTTGGAACTGGCATTCGATGACTGTCCGCAGAAACGCCTTGAAATCTACGCTCAATACCGTAAGGAACGAGACGAACGGGCGTTGAATAAGATCACACCGGAACTGCGGGCACAGATCAAGGCACTGCAGGAGTCCGGCAAAGGACCGAAAATCGACCGGGAGAATTATCTCGTCTTTACGCGCAAAGACGCGGAAACATACATCCGGGAGCATGAGAAAAATCCAGAGAACACCTTTACGCCGACTGTATATCCCAGGCGGGCGGTTCCGAAGAATGAAGCGTTTCCGCAGTTTAAGAAATCCAATCTGTTCTCCCAGCCTCAAGCTGATTACCTGCAACGTTCCATTCTCCGCGATCTCGCGGCGGAAGGGCATATTGCTTCTCCTGAAACCGCAGGGGAGTTCCTGGAAAAGCTGGAATTCATAACCGATGCACAGGCGAAAGAGTTGATCAAACCGCATCTTGGCAAATCCGCGGGAACCGGTCTCCTGAACCAGTGTCGCGCCTATATGGAAAGCGGCAGGATTTTCAATGCAAAAGAAGTCAGAACCATCGCCGATGTACAGCGGCTTTATCAGGTGAATCGCGGACTGGATTTTGACAAGAAGGCGGCTCTGAAAGATCTGATTGAAGGCGGTTACATCCAATCCAACGATGCTCTGGCAAAAATCAAATTCACCACCGAGTTACAGGATGACGCTCTGATCGCCAAATACAGCGATGCCAGAATCGGCAGGAATCTGCGCGCCCGGATCAACGACTTGATCGACGATGCAAAAATCGGGCTGATTGCGGATGAGGATTTTCAGCAGATGAGCATTTCCAAAGGAATGCAGATTATTGCCGCCAATGCAGAAATTGAGCGATACAAACATCCGCTGGCGACGCCGGGACAGGTTGCTCTGTTACAGAAAATGGAACAGCGCGGTCAAATCGACCTGCATAAAATTGACCTGACCAGGTTGCGCTTTAAGATCGCCGACCAGTGGATCAAGCAGAACATCAACAATCCCGCGCGGGATACGCACAATCCCGATGCTCCGGCGACTGCAAAGCAGAGAGGCCTTTTAACGATGCTGGTCCGAGAGAAGCTGATCAAAAACATTCCGTATCAGGAGTGGCGGGATATGACGGTTGAGGAGGCGTCGAAGCGAATCTCCTCCGTTCCACCACGGCTTTTACAGCAGGCGATGGAAAACCAGAATGCTCCACAGCGAAACGTTTCGCCTCGTCAGAGAACCTCTATGGAACGGTGAATTGGAGAAAACGCCATGAAGATGAGTCCGATGCAGAAGTATGCGATGCGGCTTTTGATCGCGAGCGGACAGGTGCGGCTTCCTGATCGCAATGCCTGGTCGCAGTTAACCACGGAAATGGCGGCGGAACAGTTGCGGCGATTCGGCGGAGTTCAGGCCATTCTCAGGGATACCGTTCTGCCGCAACGGAGCTCATCCGCAGAAGAATCGCGGCTTCCTGCCTCGAAATCCATTCCGTTTTCTCTGGAAAAATCTGAACTTGAACGCTGAAAAGGATTTCCGACATGGCTATGAAAAAAAGCATTCTTGATGAAGTCATCTTAAACATCGAAGGCAATCCATGGACGGTTCGCGACGCCTGTACCGGCTGTATCGTGTTCGGCATGACCGGTTCCGGTAAAAGTTCCGGGCCGCTTTACAAGATCGCACATAAATTCCTGACGCTCGGTTATGGCGGTGTGGTGTTCTGCGCCAAACCGGATGAAGCCGATACCTGGAAAAAATATGCCGCGAAAGCCCATCTGGATGATGATCCGCGCAAACCGAGCCGAACCGGGGATCTGCTGTTTTTGAGTCAGTTTACCTTCAACTATCTCGACAGTGAGGCGAAACGTGCCGGACGCGGCGGGGGACAGGTCGAAAACCTCGTCAATCTCTATTTGGAAATCGTCAATATGGGCAAGGACAAGCGCAATTCCGGCGGCGGCAACGAGGAGTATTGGAATAACGCCGTCAAGCAGTTGTTGCGCAACGCCATCACGATTCTGCAAATGGCAAAACAGCCGATCAACATTGAAAACATTCATGAAGTCATTGTCTCCGCTCCTTCTGCTTCTTCCGAAACAGTAGAAGAAAAAGGTTACTGTTCCAATTTATTGGATGTGGTTATTCCAAGAGAATTTTGCGATACGCCGGAATATCAGATCGCCCACACCTTTTTCTATGAGGAATTCGCTTATCTTGACGAACGGACCCGCTCCAACACGATTTCCTCCTTTTCCGTTGCCGCGGACTCAATGCAGCGCGGTGAACTGGCACGCTGTTTTTCCGCCGAACAATCGACGCTTCAACTGGAAGACCTCTATCGCAAGGGGAAAATACTGATTGTCGATTATGATGTTAAATCCTGGGGCAGGATCGGGCAATATGCCGCCGGCATAATTAAATATTGCTTTGAGTCCATGATCGAACGTCGGGAAGATATTGCCGACGACAATGCCCCGCCTGTCTTTTTATGGGCGGATGAATGCCAGTTTTTCAGTCTTGAATACGATCAGAAGTTTCAGACGACCGCCCGTTCCAGCCGGACACTGACCATGTATGCAACTCAAAATCTCGGCAACCTTTATGACGGCTACGGCAAGGAAAAAGCCTCCTCGCTTCTCGGCAATCTTGGCACAAAATTCTTTTGTCAGAACGGAGAATTCGAGACGAACGAATGGGCATCCAAGTCCATCGGGCAGGAAATCATCATCCGTCAGTCCAAGACCTACGGCGATTCCAAATCATCGTCGATGAAAGGCGATGACAACAAGTCGCTGTCCTATTCTGAAGGCTACAACGAACAGAAAGACTATCGTGTTGATCCTGGCGATTTTTCCACGCTCCAGACAGGAGGGCCGCGCGGTCAATGCAAAGTCGGGTTCATTTTCTGGCAGTCGGGACGGATTTTGAACAATGGCAATGTATTTGTCCGTTCCACCATCGAGCAGGAATGCCGCCGCGTCTGCGGAGCGAAGCTCGTGCGGCATTGCCCGAAAGTTCCGACTATCGGCAAAGGCGAGTACATCGGTGAATATCGGATTCTGCTGCCGAATGATTATTTCTGCTTCATCGCGTTTCTGCTGTCGCTGACATTTCCTCTGACGGGATTTTTTCTCGTGTTTACGAACCGGGATATTCTCATCGGCTATTTCAATGACGTTTTCTATTGTTGCGTCAGCACGCTCTGCTTTTACATGTGGAGCGTGGTTCTGGATATTTTCTGCGCCTGCCTGAGCCGGACTCCGGCGATTCTCAAGGCTCTGGTTTCCGGCAGACCTCGCAGAGAACAGAAGTATCTGAAAGCCGTCATCTGGCAGGACGCGGTTCTCGGCTACTACGCGATCTGCGTCGGCATGACGCTCTGGTTTCAATATCATCTTTTCGATTTTAAGCAGCTTGGAATCTTGCTGGCATGGTGGATGGGACTCTGCATGTTCTTCCGCTTCCTGCGCTCTTCCGGAAAACAACCCATCAAACCATAGTGAGGTAAAATATGTTCAAATCCACAAAAGAAGCAATGCTGTTTTTGGATGGTCTCAAGCCGTATCTGAAATCACGGATCATCGGGCAGGATCATGTGATCGACGCCATTTCGGAGAAGCTCCGGTACTGGTATCTGGGAATCAGCAATCCGAACAGACCGACGGTCTTTTTCTTCCTCGGACCGACCGGAACCGGTAAAACTGAAATCATCCGGGAGACGATTCATTATCTCTACGGCGATGAAGAGGAGAAGCTCCTGCGACTGGATATGTCCGAATTCGGCGAGACTGCCGGTACCGATGTTGGCAAAAAACTGGTCGGTTATACCGAAAAGGAACCGGGGCGGCTGTATGATTTTCTGGAAAAGAATACGGCCGGGGCAATCCTCTACGATGAATTTGAAAAAGCGCACAAGGATATGGCGAAATACATGCTCCAGCAGATCGACGCCGGGCGTGTCACGCTCTGGAACAATAAAACTTATGATATTTCCCGCTTCCTGCTCTTTTTTACCTCAAATGTCGGCGCGGAAATTTTTCAGGGAAACACGCATCTTTCGATGGCGCGCAAAACGGAAGCCGCCTGTCAGCGACTCGTTATGATGTTCAACTCACCGGAATTTGTTGCCCGGTTCGGCAAATTCGGTTACGGAATTTTCGCCTTCAACAGTCTCAAACCGGAACATCTGCGTCAGATCACCCGCAAATTCATTGACGACAAGCTCCAGTATTTCCGAACACTCCGGGAATCACGGCAGGATCGTCCCGGCTTCTTCCTGCCGGAAAACATGAACGTCCTCGGCTACTCTCCCGAAGTCGTGGATTTTGCTCTTTTGCAGACAAATACCACCAGGAACGGCGCCCGCGAGATCCGTGACATTGTCGAACGTATGCTCAATCAGGCATATGATCTTGCCTTGGTTCGTGATCCTAGCGGTAAAAATATGATCGGCTATCTCAATATCGCCCCCGTTATGGAGAATGAAATTTCCCGCGAAGCTGTTGTTCTGCAGCATGAGATTCCTGCAAACTGCATTCGCATTATATCGGATTGAGGCGGTGTCTTATGGTAAAAATCATTGAACGCATCACGTATCGTGATGATGACACGTTGGAAAATACCGAGAGAAAAATTGAGATTCCGGGCAGAGTTGTCGGCAGCCAAATGGTGGCCGGTGTCCTGAATATCATGGGATGGCATCTGGTCATGATTGACCGCGAGCATCTCACCAGTGTTCAAATTGATGGAGAAAACGAAAATGACCTACAGGAACTCAAAAGACTGCTGGAAAAAACAACCATGAAGATTTCCATTCAGGTCAGGTTGCATCTTCCAGATTCCTGAATTACAGAAAAAAATTGCCTTTGAATCAAATTTTACCGTTCCAAACAACTCTTAACGGTATACACTTTAGGTTAAAACTTTCCCGGATTAATAGTCCGGAAAAGTTTTTTCAGTATCTATTGGCTGACAATGCGCAAGCTGCCAAAGTCCGCCAGTTCCGTTTTTGTTCCCGTAAAATAGGTCACAGTAATCTGCGTATTTTTATCTATGACACACTTCTTTGTTCCTTTATTAAGCAAAGATATTTCCCATTTTGGCATCCAGAGGCGGTTCGTGGAACGGATACGCGGCAAAGTCATATTCCCATAGAGAGTATTGAACTCCACCCGGTCAGCATAACTCGTTGCGGTAATTTGAGCATCATTCAACAACCTTTCATAGGTGCCTTGCGGGAGATTCTTGTTCGCAAGAGCATTGAACTGCTCTGCAAGAACATTTTTTTCCAAATCCTGCAGAGTCTCATCATTCAGGTTGCTGCTTTTCAAAAGAGTTACTTTTTTCAGCAATTCGCAACGCCTTGCTTTGTTTCGGGTCAGCAGATTGCGCAACTGCACCTCCGTGGCAAGACCATCCAGGAACATTTCATGGAGCTGCTCCTCTTTGATTGCCAGATTTTTCAGTTCCACATCATACTTTGCCAACTCATTTTTATCGTTCAAGAGTTCAACAGCTTTTCTATGCCGCTCAATCAGAGCAATGGACAGCAGTGGATAAATAGCATCATAAAGAGCGGGTTCTCCACGCAATCCCGGTTCAAAACGGATTCGGCTGTTACGGCAGTTGACATGATTACGGTCAAGCGTCCGTTTATTGCAGGCATAGTAAATTTTCCCATGTTCCAATAGACATACCAATCTGCTGCCGCATTCTCCGCAGTAGAGTTTGCCGGATAACGGGAGCCAGTGTTTTTTGGCTCTTACATGGTAAGTGTTCCGTTTGTGTGAGATGATTTTTTGCACCTCTTGCCACTGTTCAAAGGAGATGAACTCCTGACCGGCAATCTGTACATTTTTAATCAACTCTCCCTGACTATTGTACTGATAACCACAATAAATCGGCTGTTTGGCGATGGCGTAGATAGAACTTTCATAAAAAAAGATCTCTTTTCCCCAGCGTTCGTTGCAATCCCGGATGATTGCCCGGTAAGGACGATAAGCACAAATGTTGTCGTAAACGAAACGGATGATTTCCACCCATTCGGGAATCACCTCGATTTTCCCGTTACCGAGGTAGCGAATTCCGTGCATCTTGGCATCGCTGCAAAGTCTTCCACTGTCTTTCTTGATTCGAAATGCGTTGATGCTGTTCTGTCGTTTTTTTTGCAGATCCTCGTAAAGAATCTGGTTTTTTATTAGAGTGATCAGCTGCTGATCAAACTTGCTCAAATCAATAGTTCCCCCTTGAACTTGTAAAACCTTCACCTCATTTTCTTTCAACAGTTGATTGATATGTCCTTCTAAAAAACTTCCGTTGATCGGACGATACAGTCGAGTTAATTCATTGACAAGCACAAAATCAACTTCAGGAAGTTTTTGCAAAACCTGGTAGAGCCCCAAACGAAAATCTTTCTTGGAGCTTTGACTGAGAGCCCATTTCATATATGCTTTGTCAAGCCGGGCGATTTCTTCAGCTCCTGCCGGATAAGTCTCTCCACTGGTGTTCAGGTCCTTATAAACTCCAATGATTTCAAGTTTTTCTTTTGCCGCCAATTTTTTGCAATTTGCTATTTGTGCCTCTACTGACTCCGAAAAATCATCTTTCCCGCTGCTTTGCCGTGCATAGATCAGTGCTTTCATGGTTGTTTCTCCTCATGTTGTTTGTGTGTTAATATACACTGTATTGTATATTTAACAAGTGATTATAGTAACGATTGCGATTATCGCAATCCTCGCCGGAATTCTGCTTCCGGCGCTGAACTCGGCGCGGGAAAAGGCAAGAGCGGTTTCATGTTCCGGAAATCTCAAGAGCTTCGCGCTCGGAACAATCACCTATGCAGGTGACTGCGACGACTACACCATGATGAACGACGGCGTCGCCGATGCGGACGGCTTCAAACGGTGGTGGACCACCAATGAGCATTTCCGCAAAATCATGAACCAGAAAGGCCCCAAACGCTACTACTGGACGCGCGGTCTGCTCTGTCCGAGTTCCGGAGCTCCCGCCGGATGGCTGGAGGCAAACTCGGATGCCGGAACCGCTTCCATTGCAAAATCCTATGCCATGAACGGATTCGCCGAGAACTGGACGGACAAGGATTTCTACCACAACAACACCTACAGACTCACGGAGATCTGCGAGCCATCCCGGGCATACATGTTCCTCGACGGCAAATTTGAAATCGCATCAGGGCTGGCTGACCCTTTCGGCCCGAATGGATACTTCACCCTCGGCGGCGAGACGACGACCGCTCTGATGAGTCCGGCGCCGCGGCACAGCATGCGTTACAACGTCGCTCACTGGGACGGACACGTTTCCACCAAAGAAGCCTCTGTCGCGGCCTCCTTCAACGAATCCATTTACCGCGTTCGCAAAATCATCAAAGCAGCCGAATGGGTAGCCAAACCGTAATAAAACAAGGAAAATGCCATGAACGGAAAAATCTTCACCCTCGCGCTTCTGCCGCTTTTCGCGGCGGGGGCAAATCCGATTCAGAATTCGAGTTTCGAACTCGGACTGACCGGAGTCGGAACCATCAACTATCATAAAAAAGCCGGTGCGGAAAATTGGAAGCCGCTGACAGCGGAAATCGACTCCACGACCGCCGCGCACGGAAAGAGCTCTCTCAAACTCACCATGCCGATTCCGAAAATGGAGTGCGAATTCTCGCTTCCGGAAATCGCACTGCCGAAAGCCGGAAAATATACGCTCTCCATGTACCTGAAAGCAGACCGTCCGGGAAAAGTCCGCCTCCAGCTCTATTACGTCGAATCGGACGGAGTCAAGTGGGACATCAAACTCAAGTACGTAAATGTTACAACCGGCTGGAACCGCTACTCTGCGACATGGAATTTCAGCGGCAAGGGCTCTGTCGCCATCCCGAATCTGATTCTTGATGACAACCCCATGACCCTCTGGGTCGACGGCGTTCAGTTGGATGAGGGAGACACGGCGAAGCCGTACACTCCCGCCGCCGGAGTCGAGGCCGCCGTTTCTCTGGAGGGTGACCGCGACTGGATTTATGCCGGAAAGCATATGCTCCGAATTCATGCGGCAAACTATACGGATTCCGCGAAGACCGTGGACGTGAAGCTGAACGAGTCGGAGGCGGATACCGCATTCCGCCGGAATCTTGCTCCGCTGAAAGTTGAACTCGCTCCGCATTCGGCGAAAACGGTTCCCGTGGATTACAATTTCAATCATTACGGCTTCTCCGTTTTCAGCGGAACGGTTACTGACGGCAAATTCAATCCCGCCGCATTCGGCGTGTTCGCGAAACTGCCGGACATCAAGCTGGACCCGGAGAAAGATTTCATGGTCGGCGAAAATGAGCCGCCATATACGCGCCGTCACCGCAAGGAACGTTTCGCCGCGGCGACCATCTTTCAGGACACGCCCGAAAAACGCTGGGAGCTTCTCCGCGCTTCCGGAATGCGGATGTGCCGCTACTGGCTCCGCTGGATGCGGTTCGAGCCGGAAGAGGGGAAAATCTCAAACTTCCCGCATGACGACGATATCGCCATCATGAAGCGCGCCGGAATTGAACCGATGGTCATGCTCGGCGATTCCTCCATCTCCACGAAGAAGGGACACGAGAATGAAAACTGGTTCATCATCAAGCGCAGCCAGCAGGGGAAACGGACGTATCTGAGTTCAGGAACGGTCCGCAATTTCACCCGGATGGAGGACTGGAAGAAGCATGTCCGGGACGTTGTTTCCCGTTACAAAGGAACGGTGCGCTATTTTGAAATCATGAATGAACCGAATCTTTTCTTCGAACCGGCAGAGTATGTCCCGTACCTGAAAGCCGCATATGAAACGGCGAAAGCGGTGAACCCCGACTGTGTGATTATCGGGATCTGCGCGACAGGTGATTTCTCCGGAAATCTCGGCGGATTCATTGATGAGTGCGGCAAGCTCGGTGCGTTCAAGTACTGCGACGCCGTCTCGTTTCATCCCTATTCCGCCCAGCTGGACAGCGCTGCGGTTCCTGCACAGCAGCAGATTCAGCACCTGAAGGCGCTCCTGAAAAAATACGGCGCGGAAAAATTGCCGCTCTGGAATTCGGAACTCTATTACATTCATTCTTTGAAAGAGAGCACGAAAATCATGCAGGTTCCCTCCTCTTCGCGCCATCGGGCGCAAGCGGTCCTTCCTGCCGCAAATGCTCTGCGCCGCTATCTGATCGACCAGTCGAACGGGCTGGCACATACATTGGCTTTGGAAGCCGGACAGTTCCAGAACCCTTTCTACCAGCCGCGTCTTCCAGTTCCTGAAAACTGGAAGTATCACCGCCCGGTTCCGGCTCCGCACATGATCGCGGGGAATGCGTTCTTCCGCTTCACCGCCGGAAAGAAATGTCTCGGTCCGTGGGTTCCGCTTGCGGGATGCAACGGCGCAATCTATGAAAACTCCGACGGTTCGCAGACCGCCGCGATCTGGGCAGTTGAGGAAGACACCATCTTCCGCTTCTCCGCCGAATCCGGCGTCAAGGCGTATGACATGTTCGGAAATGAAATTGCCGCAACCGGCACACTTACAGCCAAACCGGTTTGGTTCACCGGACAAAATCTGAAGAAGAACCTGGCTCTTTCCCCCGCTGAAACGTTTGCGGTTCGCGGAATCCGCGCAGTCGGCGGAGATAAAATGCAGCTCGCAGTCGACGTGCTGAACCGGAGAGCGGAAACGCAGACTGTGCAGGTCAAACCGCGCGGTGTGACAGGCAAGCAGTCCGCCGTCATCCCAGCCGGAGCGGCGCAGACGTTCCTGTTCCCGGTAAAGGAGTTTGAAAAGGAATACACGGTCATTCTTTCGAACGGAAAGAAAATGCAAAGCGTCACTCTTCCCGTAATCCCCGCACGCAAAGCGCTTAAAAGCGGAACAGAACAGGTCATGCCTTACGGTGCGTTCCGCGTCACAGCCCTTCCGGAAGGACTCGACTTCAGAATCAAAGTCCGCGATGACAAGCGCGGCGACTACGAGGCGAAAACTCCGTGGGAGGGCGACGGCGTGGAGCTCTTCATTGATTCCCGTCCGTTCACCGGACTCTCCAAGTACATCTACAACGACCATGTTTTCCGCGTGTTCGCGAATCCCGCGACAAAATCGCACAAAGCGTCACTGAGCACAAGCCCGAATCTTGATTCCTCCGCAATTCGCTGGAACATCAAGGAAAACGGCGCGGATTATGAAGTTTCCATACTCATTCCGTGGAAGAGCCTCAAAATGAACGCGCCGGCAACCCTCGCGTTCGATATCGCCGTCAATGATTCGGACGACAATACGCGTCTCTCCACCATTCCGTGGAGCGGTGACGGCGACAACTACAGAAACCGTTTCAACTTCGGAACTTTAACACTCAAATAAAAGGATACAACAAATGAAAAAATCAATTTCCCTTCTTCTCGCCGGACTCCTTGCCGGAACCGTCTGTGCAGACACCAACTGGAAAGCATGGGTCCGTCCCGCCGGAACCGTTACGGAGGGTGAGAATGCCTCCTTTACGGCTGAAGCAAAAGAGAAAACAGGATTCTCCACAAGAATAAAACTGGAAAACGGGAATTTCTACAAAGTTTCGTTCCGTCTGAACTTCCCCGGCGATGCGCCGACAAGCTTCAAGTACGGGTTCTACTCCCCCGACCTCCCGCTTGCATTCCAGGAAGCTCCGCTTGCAAAAGGAACTGTCGCACCGGAGTTCTACCTCTATGCAAATAAAGATTCTGAGCTCTGGTTCCGACTCTATTTCACCGCCCAGGATCAACTCAAAGGCACATTCAGCTGCCCGGTGATTAAAAAACTTTCTGCGGAAGATGTGAAAAAAGTCGTCCTGGATGAACACAGCGACATTCCCTCCAACTGGTTCATCCCCGGCTGGATGCAGAAAGCAGGATTGAAACTGGAAACCGTTGACGCCGCGGATCACATCGACGAAGGCAAAGCGTTGAAGCTGACAGTTCCGGAAAACTACAATCGTCCGGACAACGCGGCAATCCGTTCAAGTGCCCTCCCGCTTCTGCCGGATACCAACTACAAAATCACCGTCTGGATAAAAGGCAACAGCACCGGAACCGTTTCTTCCATCGGCGTGGATTCATGGATCGGGCGCGGACTGAAACACTATTACGCAGGCGGGGGAGTCTCCGTTTCCACTGAATGGAAAAAGGTGCAAATCAAATTCCGTACGCCGTCGCTCAAAGAACATCCGCAGCTTGATTACCGCGTAACACGCGCCAAACTCGGCTTCCGCCCGAACGGAGGGCTGACAGAAGTCCAATTCAAAGAATTCACTCTCGAACAGGAGAAATAATATGGAACTCAAACGCAAACCCGTCATTCTCGATACCGATATCGGCACCGACGTCGACGACACCTGGGCGCTTGCTCTGATCATGCGCTCGCCCGAACTCGAACTGAAGGCGGCGACACTCGTTTCGTACGACACCGCGTTCCGCGCACGCCTCACGGCAAAACTTCTTCGCACGGAAGGACACCCGGACATTCCTCTCGGCCTCGGTCCGACAACCAGTACGGATACAAAATACAACTGCCAGCAGGAGTGGCTCGGCGACTTTTCGCTCAACGACTGGAAAGCTCCCGTCTCCCGGGATGCGGCGGAACTCATCATCGAACTTGTCCGCAACTCTCCGGAACCGGTGACACTCTTCGGAATCGGTCCGTTCTCGAATATCGCCGAAGTGATCCGGCGGGCTCCGGACGTTGCGGAGAAAACAGATTTCATCGGACTCGGCGGAAGTGTGCACTGGAAGTATTTCGGCAAACCCGGACACTGCAGCGAATACAACATCGTCAAGGATGTTGAAGCCGCACGCACCGTGCTGAGCGCAAAGTGGCATTCGATTCTGCTTTCCCCGCTCGACACCTGCGGCAACATCATAATCCGCGGAGAACGCTATCAGCGACTGAAGCGCTCCTCCGATCCGCTCGCAAAAGCGGTGATTGACAACTATATCCTGTGGCGCAAGTTCCGTCTTTCGCTCTTCCCCGGCGATCCTCCGTACACTCCGGAAACGGCGTCCAGTCTGATCGCGGATGTGGCTGCGGTTGCGCTCTGCGTCAACCCCGGACTTGCGGAAATCAAACCCGTTCCGCTCTCCGTTTCGGATCTCGGCGAAACACTTGTTGACGAGACACACGGCGTCCCCGTCCCGTGCGCGCTGCAGTGGCGCGACATCGAAAAGTTCTACGACTTCGTGGAACACCGCCTGACCGGACGCGCGGAATAATTCCCGTCTTCCTTCTCAGCGGAAGGCTGTCTTGCTCCGCTGAGATTTTTTTAAATCTTCCCCGTTTTTCATTTTCCTCTCTAATTTTTCCGGGATGAGCCATAATTAAGACAAGAACAGAAAAAACGGACAGATTCAGATTCGGAATCCGTTTGAAACCGAACTGGCTCCCTGAACGTCTCTCCGCTCCGGGAACGCTCTTCCCGGAGCGAATTATTTTAAATTTCCGTCTTCACGCTTTACTTTACACATTTGCGGGTGTACATTACCAAATGTAAAACCAACAGGAGATCTAAACTATGGACAATTGGACCGATCGCTGCCACAAGTACACGCTCGTGGACGGAACCTCCGGATTTCAAATCAATTTCGCCGGAATGAATTTCACCGACGCAGACATCGAAAACATGAGCAAACGTTTCGTCGGCGTGCATGAAGAGATGCTCAAGATCGAGCGCGGAGAAATCAAGAACCCCGACGAACACCGCAAAGTCACCCACTTCACCGACCGCTCCGTCTACACCGGATCCGAAGAATATCAGGACGTCGAAGCCTTCGTCGAGGCCGTCCGCACCGGAAAAATCGTCGGCTCCACCGGAAAGAAATTCGAAGCAGCCTTCATCAACGGAATCGGCGGATCCGCTCTCGGCCCCCAACTGCTCCAGATGGCGATCAACGGTCCCTACTGGAATGAGAAATCCGACGCCCAGCGCAACGGCTATCTCAAAATCTACTTCCTCGACAACACCGACACCGCCGGTCTCGCCGACGCTCTCCAGGTCGCCGATCTTGAAAAGACCCTCGTCGTCAACATCTCCAAGTCCGGCGGAACCCAGGAAACCAAAAACAACATGATCACCTGCATGAACTGCTATGCGGCGGCCGGGCTCGACTTCGCAAAACATGCATGCGCCATCACCATGAAGGACAGCGAGCTCGACCAGCTCTCCCGCGGCGGCAACTGGCTCAAAGTCTTCGAAATGGCCGAATCCATCGGCGGAAGAACCAGCGAAACCAGCATCGTCGGGCACCTCCCCGCCGCCCTCGCAGGAATCAGCTTCAAGGATCTCCTCGCCGGCGCATGCCACATGGACAGCCTCACCGCCAACCCGCAGTTCACGCAGAACCCCGCCTACATGCTCTCCGCAATGTGGTACATCGCCGGAAACGGCAGAGGCGACAAGAACATGGTCATCGTCCCCTATTCCGACAGACTCATCCTCATGTCCCGCTACCTCCAGCAGCTCGTCATGGAGAGCCTCGGAAAGGAACTCGATCTCGACGGCAAAGTCGTTCATCAGGGACTCAACGTCTTCGGGAACAAGGGCGGCACCGACGCACACGCATTCATCCAGCAGCTCAACGACGGACGCAACGACTTCTTCGTCACCTTCATTGAAATTCTCGAGGATGCGCTTCCCGCGCCCATCTCCAAGGGCATCGCAATGGGCGACTACCTCCACGGCTTCATGACCGGCCTCTCCAACGCCCTCCGCGGCAAGGGACGCCAGGTCATCGAACTGCGTCTCAACAGCGTCTCCGCCTTCAACGTCGGCATGCTGATCGCCCTTTACGAGCGCGCCGTCGCCGCATATGCGGAACTCATTCACATCAACGCGTTCCATCAGCCGGGCGTGCAGGCGTACAAGCTCGCCAGCAAAGGCGTCATCAAACTGCTCACCGACTTGGAAGACGTCTTCGCCGGGATGGCTCCGGTCTCCGGAACCTCCGCGGAACTCGCAGCGAAAGCGAACCTCTCCGCACAGGAATACGAAGTCGACGGCATTCTCGCGAAACTTTCCGCCAACACCGGAAAGCGCGACAACCCCGTCAAAGTCACCCGCGCATGGGATGCCGCCAAAGGCTGGATCTACTCCATCACCAAGTAATCCGGCGGAACTGACGGAGACGGCGCCGGGCGTGCCGCCTCCGTTTTTCATTCAACACAGGTTAAAATGACGGATCACGACGACAAAATGACGGAACTGCTCGGGCGGTATCCCGTCAAGCTGAACTCCTACTGCAAAGCGCTGGCGGAGCGCTCCCCCGCGGTTGCGAAACTCTACCTTCCCGATCTCCGGGAACTCGACAACCCCGGGCTCTCCTCCGACGGGCTGGCGGAGCTGGAGCAAAGCCCCGTCCGGAATCTGATCCGCCGTTACCGCGACCGTGCGGTTCTGCTGACCACCTCCGAATGTTTCGCCCGCTGCCGCTTCTGTTTCCGCAAACGGCTCTGGGCGGACGGCGCATCACATTTCACGCTCTCCGATGAAAATCTCGACGCCGTCTGCGCATGGCTCGACCGCACCCCCGAAGTCGACGACATTCTTCTGAGCGGCGGCGACCCGCTGGCAATGAACGACGACCGCGTAGTCGAGATCGCCTCGCGCATCCGTGATTCCGGAAACGTCAGAACAGTCCGGGTCTGCTCCCGGGCTCCCGCGGTCGAACCGGTACGCATCACGGAAAAACTGACGGAACGTCTGTCCGTCATTGACGGATTGTGGTTCGTCACACACTTCGATCATCCCGATGAACTGACGCCCGATGCGGAAGCCGCGCTGAAACGTCTTGTCTCGCACGGGATCCCCGTTCTCGACCAGACCGTGCTTCTGAAAGGTGTAAATGACGACGCCGAAACGCTGCGGCATCTCTTCAAACGTCTCGCCGCGCTGCGGGTAAAACCGCACTATCTGTTCCACATCGACCCTGTCGAGGGGGTTTCGCACTTCGCCACGGGCGTGGAGCGCGGACTCGAGATTCTGGAAGATTTCCGCTATACGCTCTCCTCGCTTGCGCTGCCGATGTTCGCCATCGACCTTCCGGAAGGCGCGGGCAAAGTCGTGCTCACCCCGGACTGCCGCGATGCCGACGGACGCTACCGCAGTTCCGTCACCGGCAAATACATCCGTCATCCGCTGGCGGATTTGACGGATTCAGGAGAGTAAACGAATGCTCCGGCTGCTCAACCAGATTCGCGCGATTCTTTATCCGGCGGAAAAATACCGCCTGATCTTCATTTCCGTTCTGGTTTTCTTTTCCGACCTTCTGGAACTCTGCGGACTCGGTCTCATCATGCCGGTCATCGCCCTGTTCCTGAATCCGGAACTGTTCGAGCAGAACACGTACCTCGTCTTTATCCGGAACTTCACGGGCAGCCTCTCCAACAACTCGCTGATGATCCTGCTCTGCATGGTCTGCGCTCTCTTCTTTGTGGCAAAAAACATTCTTCTTTACCTCATTGCCCTGCTCCAGACCCGGTTTGCCTACACGCTTTCCGCGCGCCTCGGTTCGGATCTGCTGAAACGCTACATTGAGGGAGATTACCGTTTTCATCTGAAAGGCACCACCGGCGGAATGGTCGAAAAACTTCAGCAGACCCGCAATGTCATCCCGCACTTCATCAGCGCCCTGATGATGCTGACATCCGAAGCAGCCCTGGTTCTGCTGATTCTGCTTTCGGTGTTCATTCTCGCCCCGTATTCCGCTCTCGGAATCGCCGTTTCCGGAACGATCTTCTCCGTCCCGCTGCTGCTTTTCATGAAGAAGATGGTTCAGCACCTTGCGGCACTGACCTTCGAGCGCGCCGTGAAATTGAATTCATTCATTCTGTTCACCGCCAATGCCCTGAAGGAGATCAAACTGGCAAACCGGAGCAAACCATTCGTCCGCGAGGGACACAAACTCGAATATGAAGCCATTGAAATGCCGCGTCTCCAGTTCATTTACGGACAGATTCCCCGCTTTGCAATCGAAGCGGGCGTCGTCTTCCTCGGGATGGGAACAATTGTGGTTCTTCTGCTATGCGGCATTGCACCGACCTCAATCGCTCTGCAGATTTCCTTCATCGGACTCGCCCTGATGCGCATGACTCCCTCCGTCGCCCGCATTCAGTACAACTGGGTGCTCATCCGCGGATATCAGTTCTTCTTCGACAAAATCTACAAGGACCTCCAGGCCATCCGGCTGGAAGCTCCGCCGTCCGAACCCCCAATCACCTTCGAACATGAAATCCGTGTTGAAAACCTTTCTTTCGGGTATGACAAGGATTCCCCGGTCCTGCAGAACGTCTCGCTCACGATTCCCAAAAACACCTCGCTCGCATTTTCGGGGCCGACCGGATGCGGAAAAACAACCCTCGGCGACCTCATCACAGGACTCTTCCCCCCGGATTCGGGACGCGTCCTTGTCGACGGACGGGACATTCGCGGAAATCTGGAGTCATGGCGCGCGCAGATCGGTTATGTCCCGCAGAACATCTCTCTCATGAACGGAACGATTGCGGAGAACATCGCCATCGGTATTCCGACGGATCAGATCGACCGTGCGCGAATCGCGGCATGTCTGAAAATTGCGCAGGCGGAGGACTTTGTACTCAGCCAGACCAACGGAATCGACCATGTGCTTACGGAAAACGGACGCAATCTTTCGGGCGGACAGCGTCAGCGTCTTGCGATCGCCCGAGCCCTCTACCCGAACCCGGCTTTTCTGATTTTCGATGAAGCCACGAGCGCTTTGGACAACGCCACGGAAACCGCGTTTGTGGAAGCTCTCTCCTCCCTCCGCGGCAAATACACGATGCTGGTCATCGCCCATCGTCAGACCTCCGTCGACCATTGCGACGCCGTATTCCGCTTCCCCGCCCCGGCAAAAGCCGAGACGAAAACGGAAATTGCAGGGATGCGCTCCTGAAGGTCTCCTCAGAGCGATGCATGCCTGTCTTCTCCTTTTCCTCGAATCCCGGCCTTCGCAGACTGCAACATCCGTTGGGCTCCGCTGCAGAAAAGGCGTGCGGCGCTGACAAAAGAAAATCGGTCTCTCAAGCCCGCACTCACTTGTGCGTCTGAAGAAAATCATGAATCGCGGCGGCGAATTCCGCACCGATTCCGCGGACACGCGAAGCAATCTCTTCCGCGGAGGCTTTCCGGATCATCGCAACAGAACCGAATTCGCGCAGCAGCGAATTGCGGCGGGCTTCTCCCAGTCCGGGAATCTCATCCAGAAGCGATTCGGATATCCGCTTCAGACGCAGCCGGCGGTTGTATGAAACCGCAAAACGGTGCGCTTCATCACGCAGAGCCTGAAGGATTTTCAGCGCCGGACGGTCCCGGTCCAGCACGATCGGCTCGCTCCGTCCCGGAATGTATATCTCCTCGTTCTTCTTCGCCAGACCGACAACCGGAAACGGCGGGCAGTTGATCGAAATCAGAGCTTCCAGCGCAAGATGAAGCTGTCCCTTGCCGCCGTCGACCATCAGCAGATCCGGAAGCGGACGCTTCTCCTCCAGGAGACGCGAAAAATAACGCTTGACGACCTCGTTCATCATTGCGAAGTCGTTCTGCCCCTCCACGGTTTTGATGCGGAAACGGCGGTAATTGGATTTGTCCGGACGTCCGTCGCGCGAACAGACCAGACTCGCCACGGCGAAGGTCGTGCCGAGATTGGAAATATCGAATCCGACAATCACGCGCGGCGGCTTCGGAAGATGCAGAGCCTTCTGCAAGTCCAGCACGGCCTCCTTCCCCGCTTCAGACGGGATGTGCGCGTGCTCGAAGGAGCGGACCTTGTTCCCCAGAACCGACTGGAGGTTGCTCAGGACGTCGCGGTACGACGCGGCTTTCTCAAACTGTTTCGCGGCGGCGGCATCCAGCATCTTCGCCTTCAGCTCCTCCGCGATCTCCTTCGTGTCGCCGTTCAGAATCGCAACCACGCGGTCCACCCGCGCCATATACTCCTCCTCCGTCACCTCGCCCACGCACGGACGGCAGCAGTCGCGCACCGTTCCGGCAAGACAGTGCTTGCGGTCCTCCGCATCCGGAGCAAGCGATTTGCAGGAGCGCAGACCGAACCGTTTCGTCAGATATTCGCTCAGCTTGCGAAGCGCGAATCCGTGCGGAAACGGACCGAAATAAAGACATGCGTCCTTCTTCTTCAGACGCGTCAGACGGATGCGGGGAAACTTCTCGTTCCGGTCGATTTTGAGCATCGGATAACGCTTGTCGTCACGCAGCAGAATATTGTAATGCGGCGCGTATTCCTTGATGAAGCGCGACTCCAGCAGCAGCGCTTCATCTTCGTTTTTGACGATGAAGGTCTCCCAGGTGTCTATCGAATTGATAAGCGAACGGAGCTTGGGATCGGCGCGGAGCTGCTGCGAGGGCTGAAAGTAGTGCGACATGCGGCGGCGCAGGTTCGAAGCCTTGCCGACGTAAATCACCGTCCCGAAGCGGTCGCGGTAGACATACACGCCCGGTTTCGCCGGAATGTCGCCGGGATGAAAATCGGAGCGCGCCATGCGTCACCGTCCCGACTTTTTCTTTTCCGCGCGCAGACGCTCCCAATACTGCAGACGCCGCAGGATTTCGCGCTCGAAGCCCCGTTCCGGGGGATTGTAGAAACGCTGGCGCGGCATCGTTTCGGGGAAATAATCCTGACCGGAGAAGCCTTCCGGCGTGTCGTGGTCGTAAACATACCCTTTGCCGTAACCGATCTCCTTCATGAATTTGGTCGGTGCATTCAGAATATGCGCGGGCGGATTGAGCGATGAGAACTGTTTCGCCGCCGCGCGCGCCTTGTTCCACGCGACCTCCGCGCTGTTCGATTTCGGCGCGGTTCCGAGGTAAATGACGAGTTCGGCAATCGCGATATCCCCTTCCGGCGAGCCGAGCCGTTCGTAGGCGTCCCACGCCGCCACCGCCATCGGCAGAGCCTGGGGATCGGCAAGGCTGACGTCCTCCATTGCGAACCGCGTCAGACGGCGCAGCAGGTAAAGCGGGTCTTCTCCGCCCTCGATCATGCGCGCCGCCCAGTAGAGCGCCGCATCGGTATCCGAACCGCGCAGAGATTTGTGCAGCGCGCTGATGAGATTGTAATGCCCCTCGCCGTCCTTGTCGTAAACCGGTGCGCGATGCTGGACGATTTTTTCCACCTCCGTCCGGTTCATCATACCGTCCGGCGGGGCGAGATCGTAAATGCTTTCAATGAGATTTATGAGGTAACGCCCGTCACCGTCGGCGAGATCGCGGACCATCGACACGGCGTCATCGTCAATCGGGAGTTTGCGTCCGACGATTTTTTCCGCCCGTTCAATGATCTGCTGAAGCGCGGCGGAATCCAGCGGTTTCATAATGAAGACCTTGCAGCGGGAAAGGAGTGCGCTGTTGAGCTCGAACGACGGATTTTCCGTCGTCGCTCCGACAAGCGTCACCGTTCCGTTTTCAACATAGGGGAGAAATCCGTCCTGCTGTGCGCGGTTGAAGCGGTGGATCTCGTCGACGAACAGCAGGGTCCGTTCCCCGTAAAGCCGCCGCTTTGCGGCTTCGTCGAACGCCTTGCGGAGATCGGCGATTCCGGAAAAGACGGCGGAGAGAGCGACGAAATGCATGTCGGTTCCGTTCGCCATCAGCCGTGCGATCGTGGTCTTTCCGCATCCGGGCGGTCCCCACAGAATGAAGCTGGAAATGCGTTTCGTCTCCAACATCTTGCGGATCGGGCCGTCAGGACCGAGCAGATGCTCCTGCCCGACGATGTCGTCGATCGTTTCCGGACGGAGCCGGTCGGCGAGCGGCCGGTCTCCGGGTTGTTCAAAAAGCAGTCCTTCTTCCATAATCAATGAATCGTGACGGGATTTTCACGATCCTCCTTCTGCAGACGTTTCAGCAGAGCGTTCGGCGAAGCCTGCCAGCGGGCGAGAATCAGATAGCCGACCGGAACCACGAACAGAGTCAGAATGCACGCGGAAAGCCCGCCGTAAAACACAACCGCGCCGAGACAGCGCCGGCTTGCCGCGCCAGCACCGGTTGCAAGCAGCAGCGGAATCGCACCCGCAACAGTCGAAATGCCGGTCATGAGAATCGGGCGGATACGCAGTTTCGCCGCCTGGAAGAGCGCCTCTTCGAACGGAACATCGTCATCCCGCAGCTGGTTGGCGAACTCCACGATCAGAATGCCGTTTTTCGCCGCCAGGCCGATCAGCATGATGATGCCGATCTGTGTGTAAATGTTCATGGTGAAGCCCATCAGATTCAGCGCCGCAATCGCGCCGATCATGCCGAGCGGAACGGTCAGCATCACCACCAGCGGGCTGATGAAGCTCTCAAACTGCGCGCTCAATGCCAGGTACGAAACAATCAGGGCGAGCGCGAAGATGAACAGCATCGAACCGGAAGTCTGTTTCAGCTCTTTCGACTGGTTCTTGTAGCCGATCTGCGCATATTCCGGCAGATTTTCGCGCACGGTGTTTTCGAGGAACGTCAGCACATCGCTGAGCGCATAGCCGGGGGCGACGTTGCCCTGAAGCGTAATCGAACGCACGCGGTTGTAGCGTCCGAGCCGTCCCGAATCGCCGCGTTCCTCCAGTTTGACGAGGTTGTCGAGCGGAATCAGCTCGCCGGAATATTTGGAGCGCAGATAGATGTTGCGCAGATCCTGAGGCGTCGCGCGGCTTTCGCGTCCGGCCTGAAGCATGACGTCGTACTCCTGACCGCGGTCGACGAACGTCGTGACCTGCTTGGAACCGAGCATCGTTTCGAGCGTGGTTCCGATGGAAAGCGCAGAGATGCCGAGCTCCTGCGCGCGCTTTGTGTCGACTGCGACATGCAGCTGGGGCGTGGTCTCCTTGTAATCGTAGTCGATATCGACGAACCCGGGATACGAGCGGCATTTTTCGAGAATGACGTCGCGCCATTTGACCAGTTCGTCGTAATCGGGGCCGCCGATCACAAACTGCACCGGCGTTCCGAATCCGCCGAGTCCGCTCGGGAGAAACGGAATGGCGTTGATGCCCGGAATCTTCGCCAGCTCCGGACGCAGCGAATTCATGATCTGCTGAGAATCGAGCGTGCGCATGTTCCATGGCTGAAGTTCGAGAATGCAGAAACCAGTGTTCGCCGCGCCGTCGCTCTCGCCAAACGAGGGAAGAACCACCATGAGACTGTTCGCATTTCCGTCGGCGACAGGCTTGTAGAGAACGTTCGTCACATCGCCCGCATAGTCGTTGATCGCGTAATAGTTGGTTCCCTCGGGGGCAATAATGCGGGTCATGATCACCGCGCGGTCTTCGGTCGGTTCATATTCCGAAGGCAGACGCATCCAGCCCGCGATCATCAGAATGCATATGGCGAAAAAGACCGCCGCCGTGACAATTTTGAACCGGGCGACGAAGCGGAGCGAGCGGTCGTAAATCCGTTCGAGAAACGCCATGCACGCATCCACGCAGCGGATCATCCAGCCTTTTTCGGACGCCGACTGCGGTTTCAGCATTTTCGAACACATCATCGGCGTCAGGGTCAGTGCGATGAAACTTGAAAAACAGACTGCTGCGGTCATGGCGACAGCGAATTCGGTGAACAGTTTGCCTGTCTTGCCCGACCAGAGGCTGATCGGCATGAAGACCGCCGCCAGCACCAGCGTCGTCGCAATCACAGCGAAAATCACCTGATTCGCCCCGCGCGTCGCCGCCAGAAGCGGTTTCTCGCCGAGAGAAATGCGGCGGTAAATGTTCTCCAGCATCACAATCGCGTCGTCGACCACCATGCCGATCGCCAGAACCAGCGCCAGAAGCGTCAGCAGGTTCACGCTGTAGCCGAAAACGTAAAGCACGATGAACGTCGCGACCAGGGAAATGGGAACCGTCACCGCCGGAATCAGCGACGCCCGGAAACTGCCGAGAAACAGGAAGATGATCAGCAGAACCAGCACGGCGGAGATGATCAGCGAATCGCGCACTTCATGAATCGAGGCGTTGATGAACAGCGCTTCATCGCGGATCACCTTGATCTGCATTCCCTCCGGCAGGCCGCTCTTGTTGAGTTCTGCAACCAGCTTTCTGACACCGTCGGAAATCACAAGCGCGTTCGATTTGGACTGCTTGTGAATGCCGAGTCCGACCATCGGCTCCTTGTTCGTCATAAAGTTCTGACGGGGACGGCGCGAGTCGATTTTAACCTCCGCCACGTCGCGCAGCCGCACGTAGTCGCCCGCCTTGTCGCGTTTGATGACGAGATCCCGGAAATCCTTCTCCGTGGCATACTGCCGCTTCAGGCGGACCGTGAACTCGCGTTCGGACGATTCGATCCGTCCGCCCGGATTCTCCACGTTTTCCGAGTTGAGAACATTGATGACGTCCTCCGCCGTCACTCCGCGCGCCGCCATTGCCTGCCGGTTCAGCCATATGCGCATCGCCTCTTCCTGCGCGCCGAAAATGCTGACGCTCGCCACGCCGTCAATGACGGAGAAGCGGTCGACGAGGTAGCGGTCCGCATAGTCGGTAAGTTCCATGCGGCTCATTTTATTCGAGGTAAGAGCAAGAATCAGAACAGGGCTTCCGCTGGAGTCGTACTTGGCGACGACCGGTGTGTCGGCGTCGTCCGGAAGCTTCTTCAGAATGCGGCTGACCTTGTCCCGGACGTCGTTCGCCGCCGCGTCGATGTCGCGCTCCACTTTGAACTCCAGAGTAATGCGCGAGCGTCCGTCACGGCTGATGGAGGAGATGGTGTCCAGCCCCTCAATCCCCGCCACGGCGTCTTCAATACGCTGGGTGATTTTCGTTTCGACGACGTTCGACGACGCCCCGTCGTACGTCGTGTCGATAGAAATCGTCGGCACGTCGATATCCGGGTATTCACGCACGGCCATGCGGTTCAGGCAGATGAAGCCGAACACCACAAGCAGGAGCATGAACACGATCGTCGCGACCGGCCGGACAATGGAGAACTGGCAGATCGTCATTTCGTCACTTCTCCCGTTTTTGACGGATTGACGAAGTTGACCGTCATTCCGTCAACCAGCTTTGCAACCCCCTCCGTAACGACGGTTTCACCCTCGTTTATTCCGGAAACGACCTCCACTTTCCCGCCGCGGCGGCTGCCGAGCGTCACTTCACGACGGGTCACCCGTCCGTCACTTTTCGCGGTGAAGACGAACTGTTTTTCACCGAGACTGACCACGCATTTCTCCGGAATCATCAGCGCCGAACGGCTGCCCATATCGACGCGGACGAGGAACATCATGCCGGGCCGCAGCTTCATCGCCCGGTTGTCGATGACGGCGCGCACCTCCACCATTCGGGTGTCGAGATTGATGCGCGGAGAAATCGCGGTGATCTTTCCCTTGAACGTCTCATCCGGATACGCCGGACTCCTTACGCTGATTTCATAGCCGGTTTTCAGCGCGGCAAAATATTTTTCGGGAACGGAAAAATCAACATTGATTTCGGAAATGTCATCGAGGGTCGTGATTTTAGTTCCGGGCGTCACAAGGTCGCCGAGACTGACGAGACGCATTCCGAGACATCCGGCGAACGGCGCATGGAGATGACGGTCGTTAATCTGCGTTTTCGCCACGGCCAGCAGAGTTTTGGAACGTGCGAGCTTGGTCTTCTGTTCATCAATCGACTTCTGAGAGACCGCGTTGGATTTGGAAAGACGGTCAATTCGCGCCATTTCGCGTTCCTGCTCATCAAGGTTGATTTCCGCCTGGGCAAGCTCCGCGCGTTCCTTGTCGTCGTCGAGCCGGACGAGCAACTGCCCCGCCTTCACCCGGTCGCCGTCTTCAAACTTGATTTCAACGACTTTTGCCGTAACGGTTGCCGTAATCTCCACAGCCTCTTTTGCGCTTCCGGTTCCGAGCGCTTCGATCACATCGGCGAACTGCACTTTTTTCTGCACCTCCGCAACAACGGAGGGCGTCACCGCCGCACGCTTCTTCGCTATTCCGCCTGATGCAAGAATGACCTGATAATAGTAGACAGCTCCTCCGACGACAACGGCTCCGACGAGCAGTTCAGAGCACACCTTCAAAATTTTTTTCCACATGACAGTTCCCTTCGCATTACAAATAAATCTTCCCTTATATATATAGCAAACAACGGAAAAATCAAGAGCGCAACCTGAATTATTATACTATTTTAATCTTTTACGACTTCCGCTTTTCAGCAATCGGGCACCTCTCCTGGCGAGTCATTCAGGGCAATCCGCCCGCGCTTCGGTAAAGCGCGGCAATTCCCCGCAGAGTGAAGAGTTCATCGGCAAGTTCGAATCCGGGAATCTCCCGCAGGAAAAATCCGGCGTCGCCGCCGCAGGCCACGCGGCGGATCGGCACGCCCGGATACGCAAGTTCCATCCGGCGAAGCAGCTCGCGGACCGCACCCAGCGCGGCGCAGTCGGTTCCGAGGTCAATCGCATCGACCGTGTTGTTTCCGGGAAACGAAGGAACACAGGAAGTCACCACCGTCTCCGGCAGTTTCGCCGTGTAATCATGCAGAGACTTGCGCAGAATCAGGCGTCCGGGCAGAATCGCTCCGCCGCGCATCCGGCGATTGGAATCGACGAATTCAAGATTGATCGCCGTTCCGAAATCAACGCACAGCGCAGGCAGCGGGCCCGAAAAAATCAGCGCCGCCGCATTCGCCAGCCGATCCGCGCCGAGCGTCTCCGGATGTTTCATGCGCGAAAGGTCAACCGGACAGTCCGGCATCTGCGAATTCACGATAAATGCGCCCGCATCGCGGAATTCCCGTTCCAGAACGGGAACAACCGAAGCGGCGACCATGTTTTCCGAGGCGTAATCGGCAATCCGGAACTCCGGAGTCGCAACCGTGTCAAGCAGACGCAACGAAGAGCCGGAAAGCTCCGCCACCTGCACGTGGGTGTTTCCGGCGTTGAAAAGACGAATGATGGACATGGTCCCGATCAGCCGCCGAGTTTTTCGATAATGCTGATCAGCGGCATGAACAGCGCCATAACAATGCCGCCGACGACCACCGCGAGGAACACAATCATCAACGGCTCGATCATGGACGTCAGCGCACCGACGGCGTTGTCGACTTCTTCATCGTAGGTGTCGGCGATCTTGTCGAGCATTTCCGGCAGCTTACCGGTTTCTTCTCCGACCTCGATCATACTGATCACCATGTCGGGGAAGATTTTTGTGGTGTTGAGCGGACCGGCGATCGTTTCACCCTCCTTCACGGCGTCGTGCACTTCCTGAATCGCATCGCAGACGATTTCATTTCCGGCGGTCTCTTTCACGATGCTGAGCGCGTTCAGGACCGGCACGCCGGACCCCATCAGCGTTCCCAGCGTTCGCGAGAATTTGGAAATCGAGGATTTGGATACAATCGGTCCGAACAGCGGCATATTGTACTTGATGTAGTCCAGCCAGTAATGTCCGAACTTGGTTTTCGCAAAGAGCTTGAAGACAATGACAATGCCGACGATGCCGCCGACGAGCACGAGAATCTGCTCCTGCATGAACCGGCTGATCGCCATAACGATCTGCGTCAGACCGGGCAGCGGAGCGCCTTCGAGCAGTTCATTGAAGATTTTTTCGAACTTGGGAACGATGAAGATCATCAGACCGGCGGTAATGGCGCCTGCAATACTGAGAACGATGGTCGGGTACACCATGGCCGATTTGACCTTCCCCGCGATTCGCGCGGCTTTTTCCATGAACGATGCGAGTCGGTCGAGAATCAGTTCGAGCTTACCTGCGGCCTCGCCGGCGCGCACCATGTTGAGATAGAGTTTGTCGAACGATTTCGGATGCTGGGCGAGCGATTCGGAAAAGGTGGAACCGGCTTCAACTCCGTTCGCGACTTCCCCGAGAATCTTCTTGATGATCGGATCTTTCGACTGTTTTTCAAGAGTCCGGAGAGAACGGATGAGCGGCAGACCTGCATTCAGCAGAATGGAAAGCTGTCGGGTGAAAATCGTGAGCTGTTTTGTTTTAATGACTGCGGGACCAAGCGAGATGTTGATGTTCATCGCGCTTTTTTTCTTGGCTCCGGCTTTTTTTGCGGGCTGCGGGGCGGCCTTTTTCTTTTCAATCTTCCGGACCTGCTTGATGGAGGTCGGGAACATGCCCTGGTCTTTCAGAAAAGCGGTTACCGCTTCTTCGTTCGCGGCCTCTTTCTGACCTTTCCGCTCTTTTCCCGTGGCGTCCATCGCCGCATACTGGTACAGAGGCATAGGGATCTTCTCCTTACTTACATGTTAAAATAATATTCCTCCGTACAATAGCATCGAACAAATGATATTTCCAGTGACAAAAGCGACTTTTCTTCAGAAAATTTTAAATCGTCAATTGAAAAAAGCAAACGCACACTCGGAATATTCGGGAAGGGCGTTTTTCGCGTTTGCAAGACTGAACGCACAATCTCTCCGTTCAGAAGTCTCCCGGGAAGCGCTGCCTTTGCAATTCAGAAAATTTTTCTTTTCATGCATAATTTCCCTCTTTCCTGCGAATCTGTCGGTAAAAGAACAATCAACCGCCGCACAAAAAAGCGGAGCTCGTAAAAAATCAAAAAAAATATTTCCGGCTGCATAATCCGCGTTTTTCCAGCGAATCTGTCAGTGAATGTTTTCCGGAAAACCGCGGGGAATGATTCGGGGGGATGATTCCCCGCAGACTACGGATGCAATACGCGCATGGGATCCCGTCCGGGGGGGAACGGAATCCAGAGGGGGGATGCGCGGGGTGTTCCGATCAAACGCCCGGTTCAAAGATGAATGACCCGCCATCCATTCGGGGGGACGGATGACAGGCCGGGGGGAACTTTGAATCCGGACGGCGGCTCTGGAGAGTCCGCTCTTCAGAGCCGTTCGGAAACACGGCTTGTTTTTTCTGGGGGGGAGTGCCGTTCCTTCCGCGGGGGCGGAAGAACGGCCCGCCGCGAAAAGAATTCTGAAAAAGATTTCTTTTCGCGGCGTTTTTTTATTTTCTCTGCTTGATTTTCTGTTTTTTTGATGTAACTTTTATCAGGAAACAAACGGGGTGTCTCATGACAGTTGTTCTTTTTATTCTGAAAGCGCTGGTCTTCTTCATCATTGAACTCATGCTTTCCAAATTTACGGCGGAGCAGATGAAGATCAAATTCCCGCTCGGAGCATTGGCTCCGTTTGCTCTGATTTTCACCGCGCTCTTTCTCATCCCGTACGCAGGCTGGATTCTCGCAACCATATTCCTTCTGCGTTTCACCGCTGTTATGACAAACGCGCGCACATGGCCTGAATCCACCGCATTCGCAATGGTCGTCCTCCCGCTCAGCTGGCTGCTGAAAGTCGTCGTTTTCTGAACTTCCTCAGTTGAATTTCCGCAAAAAAGCGCTATCTTTACCGGAAACGGAGATTTTTATCATGAAACAGAAAACGATTCGGGCGGCTCTGGATTTCTCGTGGAACGAAGCGTCTCTCGCTCTCGCCGATGAACAGAATAACGTACTCTTCACTGAAAAAATCATGCTGAACGGACACGACGCCTCCGCGCTTCCGGAGCGTCTTGAGCTTGCGGCAAAACAGGCGGGAACACCCCTCGCCGGCATCACCGAATGGAGCGTCGGGACAGGTCCCGGAGGATTCACCGGGCTGCGCGTCGCCGCCGCGCTCGTCAGCGGCCTTACCTACGGTCATCCGGAACTCAAAATCCGCGGCGTTCCCTCCGCGGCGGGACTCATCCGCACAGCGTTTGCCGGAAACTTTCCCGAAAAGGCTGCAGCGGTCTTTGACGGGCGCCGCTCCGAGCTGCTTGTCTACGGCATGGTGCTGAAAGACGGCTCATATCAGCCCGACGGCTTCACCGCCGTTCTGCAGAAGCCCGAAGAACTCGCCGGACTTCTCGCAGGACGCTCCGCCGCGGCGCTGGAAAAGGATCGCACGGCAATTGCGAAATTCGCTCCGGAACTCGTTGACGGCATCCGTTTCACTCCGTCCATCAATGCGGAGGAGCTGATCTTCAATGATCCGCAGAACTTCAGCGCATCGCCGACCGATCTGATTTATCTGCGCGCCGCCGTGTTCGTGGAAGCGCGCATCCCGAGAAAGATCTGCTGATGAAGCCGCGCAAACTGTTTTTGTGCGTTCTGCTCCCGCTCTTTCTGCTGTTTCTGTTCCTTGCGGGAGTGTCTTTCTGCGCGGCGAAGCTGATTGACGAAACCGCCATCACTTCACGGAATCCGGCTCCGCTTGATTTCATGTCGACCATGACCGCGATGCAGTCGCTCAACCGGAGCATTCAGCAGGCGGCGCACCAGCCCGCGGGAAGCGAAACCGTTCTGGAGCTGACCGAGCCGGAGATGAACGCCCTGCTCTCCAATTCCAGCATGCTCTCCGCAACTGCGGCGCAGGCTCCGCAGGAACTGAAAAACAGCAGACTCGAACTCTCAAAAGGCGTCTTCGCGCTGCTCTATCCGTATGACCTCGGCAAAAACACGCCGTTCGGACGCTTCATCAATCTCCGCATCCGTTTTTACGCGGAGGTGGTGAACGGCGAACTGAGTGTGCGGATTGTCTCCTGTCATGCCGGAGCGTTCCCGCTTCCGCGCGCCGCCATTCAGAATGTTCTGGAAAAACAGCTGGATAAAGAGTACCGCGGCTCCCCTGCCGAAAAGGTGGTGCGCGCAGGCGTCGCCAGCCTCAAAACCGAAAAGGGAAAATTCATACTCCGGGTGCGTCCGTACGAACTCATTCAAGCCGCCGACCGGCAGTTCAGCGGCGGGAATCCGCGCATCCGCAAGACGCTTGAGCGCATCGCCCGCTGAATTCAGAATTCCGGATTCAGGGAAACCGTCGCACGCGCCTGAATCTCCGCGCACCAGCCGCAGCTTTCACACGTTTTTCCGCAACGCCATCGGCGTTCCAGCCAGTCCGCCGGAATGCGCCCGCTCAGCAGAATGTTCGGATGAAAATGTCCGGCGTGCGCGGGTTCGGTCAGATCCAGAAGATTCCCGTGCGCGAAACCGGAGGCGTACGCTTCCACAATCAGCGACGGATTCCGGCTGGTGCGGGTCGCAAGCTTCATGCCGTCGCACCACGGCTCAAACCGGGCGACATCCTCCGGACGGATGAAATTCGTGTGTGAAAGCAGATTCCTTCCGTGCTCCCCGTCCTTGAGAAACAGATGGCAGATGCCGTGGAAGTCAAGGGCGTTGTCCATCTCCGCGATCTCGTGCTGATGCGCCACCAGATTATCGTGAAAGGTCCGCGCGGAACAGAAGTTCAGGCACCCGCTGTTCGCAAGCAGGAACAGTTTCTTTCCCCGCGCCCGGGTGAATTCGCGCATCCGTTGCAGACGCGAAAAATCGTAATTGTATTCGCGCTTGAGATAGAATGAATCGAACCACGGGAGCAGATATTCGACCGCCTCCGGCGTGCCGATCTCCATGTTCACCGATGCGCGAATTTCCAGTTCCGGAAAGTTGTTTTTCAGGAAACGGGCAATCAGCGGCGACGCGGTTGTGACGGAGCGCAGACCGAACCGCGCCTTCAGTTCGTCCGCGCCGTCGCCGACCTTCTGGAAGAACGCGCGGGACTGTGCGTAACGGCCGTAGCAGTTGCCGTTCAGGAGCCAGTTCATCGAAAGTCCGGCGGCGGAGTATGCCGTCAGATCCTCTTCCAGTTTCCGCTGAAACGCGGAACCGGCGGAAACACCGCGTCCCGTGGAAAATCCGCCCCACGGGAAATAGAGTTCGCGAACCGCATCCGCATGACGGAGCACGCTCTGCCGGAACAGTTCGTCCGGCTGGTAACCGACCGAGAATTTCATGACCGACTCCTTTTCATTTTTACTTCAGATCATCGTTCGGGAGTTTCCACTCCGGACGCTTGCGGAACGGGGAGGCGAATTTGCGTTTCAGCGCGTTTTTCGCCTCCAGGTGAATATAGCATGCGGTATCGCAGGCGCGTCCGCAGATGCTCGCGGGATAGGCGTGTTTGATCGGCGGGTAAAAATGAATCTGGTCGATCACCTCCCGCGCCCGCTCGGGCGTGAGCTGCGCCTCGCCCGCGATAATCGCAAGACGGTCCGGATCATTCGCGAAGGCGTCAGGCGGCATGAAGGGATTCTTGCTGCGGTTCGCCCCCATGTAGTAGGCCGCGCACTGCCAGCGGTTCAGAACGCCGTCCTCCGAAATGGCATGTCCGGGACAGGCCTTGACGCACTCGCCGCAACGGTCGCAGAGATGCGGTTCAATCACCGGGTCCGGCTCAATTACGGCGTCGGTCAGGATGAAACACCAGCGGATGAACGGACCGAAGTCGTCGGTCAGGATGGAACCGGAAAGGCCTTTTTCGCCGAGTCCGCAATCTACTGCGCAGAGCTCGAAATCAAGCTGGTTTTCGGCGGTTTTCCCGCGGTAGATCTCCGTGTAGTCGACTTCGGGGTTCGTGTCGTTTTCCGTCTGCATGATGAGCTGGCTGCGCTTTTGAGGGAGCGCCTCAAAACCATTTTCCTCAAGCACGCAGCACCCGCGCAGAAGAGCGGCGGGCATGACGACTTCCTCCAGCGTTTCAACGGCTGTCGTGGTATACTGATAGTAGGTGGAACCCTCCTCGATTCCGCGCCGGGAACCGCGCAGCTGGCGGAACGCCGCGCAGACGACTGTGCGGACCTCCGGCATGAGCTTGAGCGCGGTGCGGTCGCGGAAGCGTTCGATATTGCCGAAACGGACGAGATCGGCGCCCTCGGCTTTCATGATGCGGGCAATCTGTTCCTTGAGCGTTTTCATAAGAGATTTTTCTCCTTCAGATGTTTATAACACGCGGTATCGCAGGCCTTGCCGCAGAGACACGCCACGTATCCGGTCGGGCGGCTGGGCAGAAAATCGAGCTTCGGATAGATCGCGCGCGCGGATTCGCGGTCAAACCGTTTCACGCCGTCCAGAATGGCGTCGCGGTCGGGCTCGTCCTTCAGATATTCATCCGTCATGAACGGATTGGATTTGTGGGCGCCGCGATAGTAAACCGCGCACTGCCAGGTATCCGTGCCGTGTTCGGAAACGGCATGTCCGGGACACGCCCTGATGCAGTCGCCGCAACGGTCGCAAAGCGTTCCGCGGAAGGGTTCGTCGCACTCCAGCGGAGCATCGGTGACGATGAAGACGAGGCGAACGAACGGACCGAGCCCCGGAACGATGACGTGCCCCGATTCGCCGGCCGCGCCAAGCCCGCAGATCTGCGCCGCCTGGTTGAAATCCATGATGATGTCCGGAGCCGGCTTCCCCGGCGCCACGGCTTCCGCATGAACGAGTTCGTAGGTGTCCACAAGCTCCGGATTGGTGGAGTGGTCGCCCTTGATGCGCAAGTTTGAAATATTGCGCTGGAGACACGCATCGTAGCCTTCGTTTTCAATCAGCGCGCCCATCTTCAGAAGGAAGATTTCGGAAAGATCCTCGTCGATGAATTTCACGCCGATCTGCGTGTAGTTGTTGTACTGGGAACGGTCGTTCATCGTGCGGTAGAGCGCACGCGGAACACGGAAAGCGAACCCGATGACACAGGTCGCGCAGGGAAGGATCATCTTCGGGTCCCTCTGAGGATCCGTCCCCGCAAAATGCGCAATGTCGCCGATTCCGACCAGCGACGCGCCGTATTCAAGAGCCTTTTCCTTGATGATTTTTGCATTCAGCATAAATGTTCTCCTCAGCGGTCCATTTTCCAGGCTTTGCCGGTGCGGCGCAGCGGTTTTTCAAAGCGTCCGTTCATGCAGCCGCCCTTCTTTTCAAGCATGCTGACGCACGCGCGGATACAGCCGCCGCACTTCGCCATATTGTAGCCGACCCAGGTCGGGAAATATTTTTCGAGCGCGGTGTAGACCTTCATAATCTCCGATTCATTCGCGGCGCATTTGCCTTCGAGCAGATTCAGATCGCCGTTCTCATTCCTGTCCCAGACGGCTTTCGGAACGAACGGGTTGTAGTGGCGTCCGCCGTGCGTGTAAAAGGCGTAACACTTCCACTCGTCGAGCTTGCCCCATTCGCAGATCTTTCCGCCGAGATTGACCTTGACGCTCTCTTTTGCGCTGAGACAGCCTCCCGGGCACTCGCGGACGCACGCCATGCAGCGGCGACAGAGCGCGGGACCCGAATACATCGGATCGGGTTCGAGCGGAGCATCCGTGAAGATGAACGCCACGCGCTGAAGGGGACCGAACTGCGGAGTCAGGAACATTTTGCTCCAGCCCATCTCGCCGAGTCCGCAGGCAACCGCCGCAAGACGGAAATGGAACTGGAGATCCGGCGGCATCTGCTCCGGACTCACGGCGCGGGTGAACTGCACCGAACGGTGATGCGCCGTCTTGTTCTTCTCCTGGTTCATGACATTGATCTGCTCTTCCGGCGAAAGCGTGTTGCCGGGCGAGGCGTCCATATCCGAAACGCATCCGCGCGCTCCGGTGTTGCGGTAAACCGCCGCTTCGTATCCATGGTCCTCGATCAGCTTCCCGACATGGTAGAGGACGGCGGGCGCAAAAATTTCATTGATTCCGCCGTACGCCATCGAAGGGTACTGGTAGAACTGAGTTCCCTCTTCGATCCCGCGCTGCACTCCGCGCGGAATGCGGAAGACCATGCCGATCACCCGGGTCGCTTCCGGAAAAATGTACCGCGGATCCATCTCCGGAGGCGCACCCTCAAAACGCGCCATGTCGCCGATTCCGCAGACGTCGGCTCCGGCGGCAAGCGCCGCCGCTTTCACCATTTCACTTGTCAGCATTCTGCTTTTCCTCCTGTTGTAAAGCATAAAATTGCTCTATCGTTTGACCATGCAATTCAAAAATTTTCACGTAAGCTGGAAATGTCTTGTTTTCAAGGCTTCAAACTCCGGGGAGCCGGCGGGGCGGAACACGGTCGGGAAGAGACGGTTCCCGAGCACGGCGCCGCTGTTTTCAATCTGGTTGAGAAGCATGGAACAGAGCTCCCGGACCATGTCGCCGGTGTTCGAGTGAATCACGCCCGCGATCTCCGGCGCATTCATGAAAGGTCCGCGGCAGTTCGCATGAACAAGCAGATGCGGACGATACCCGGGGAACTCGTCGCCGAGCAGATCCTGAAGCATGACGAGGGTCTGCCAGCCGCTGGTGAGAATCCAGTCCGGCTTCTCTGCGCAGACTTTGCGGAGTTCTTTCAGGCGCGCTTCCAGATCAAACGGCAGGATACGCGCCATCGCTTCGAGACCGCGCCGGTGCGCCGCGAGCTGGAACGCGCCGCTCCAGGCGGAATTGCGGAAGAAAAGTCCGGCAATCCGTCCGTCGACTCCGGAAAGTGCGGCGTCGAGGGAGCGCCCGAGGTCGGGATTCATCACCGAGCCGCGGTTCACGGAAGTGTCATAGACCGCGGTCGGAAGCTTCGGGAAGTAGGCTTCGGGGAGGTCGGCTCCGGAAAGAACAAGTCCGTCCACATCGCGGTCGGTGAGAAAATCCAGAGCGGCGCGGCCGGCCTCCGGTCCGCGCACGGCAATAAGAAGCTGATAGCCGCGTCCGCGCAGAAAATTCAGAATCAAATTCGCGAAATGTGCGCTGTAGGCATTCGTCAGATCGCCGCAGACAAGTCCGACCGTGCGGCTCTTTCCGCAGCGGAGCGTGCGAGCGGAAGCGGAAGGACGGTAGTTCAGTTCCTTGATGGCGGAATCTATGCGAGCCCGCGTCTCCGGCGTCATACGCGCCTGCGAACTGTGATTCAGATACTTTGACACCAGAGTGAAGTTCACCCCGGCAAGTTTCGCCACATCTTTTAACGTCGGTTTCACGCCCCGCTCCGGATAAAATGCTCTAACGATTGACTGCCGTCTTTAATATAGTTCCGTTTCAGCAAATGTCAAATTTTGTCATGAAATAAAATTCAACGGGGTGCGGATTCTTTCTCTTTTTCCCGCTCGTGGAGAATGTTGAGGGCGTCGTGGGCGGCGAGTCCCTCGGCGGTCTTGCGCTTGTTCGCGGACGCTGTTGTAACGACCTCTCCCTGCACGCAGACTTCCACGCGGAAAACGGGGCTGTGGTCGGGTCCCGAAACAGAAAGAAGACGATATTCGGGCTGACAGCCGAATCTGCTCTGGGTGAACTCCTGGAGCAGGCCCTTCGGGTTCAGATCCCGCAGCATCCGCGCAGGCTCCGGAACGGTTTCCGCAAGGAGCTTGAGATAAAACTGACGCGCGGTTTCCAGGTCGGAATCGAGCATGATCGCCCCGAGAACCGCCTCCATCGTGTCGGAGAGCGTGGATTCGCGCGTTCTGCCGCCCGTCTCCTGCTCGCCGTGTCCGAGCATCAGAGCGTTGCCGAGATCGAGACGAACCGCAAGCTGTGCAAGCGCGCTCTGGTTGGCGAGAGCGGAGCGGATCTTCGTCAGATCCCCTTCCGCAAGCTCCGGATAACGCTTGAAAATGTATTCGGTCAGAATGATCTGGAGCACGGCGTCACCGAGGAACTCCAGTCTCTGGTTGTCATATTTGATGTTGTGTTCGGTGGCGAACGATCGGTGCATCAGAGCCTCTTTGAGGAGGTCCGGGTTGTTGAAGGTGTAGCCGATCAGCCGCTGGGCTTTCTGAAAATCGTACATGGCGCACTCTTTCGTGGACAGGGTTTGGCAAGAGGGCTTTTCATGCCGAAGCGACTGAACCTGTCAATCGAGCTGGCAGGTTTAGTCGATTTGGACTTCCGGGAACGCAGGGTTCCCGGAAGTGAGAAAAACCGGTCAGAGGTTGGCGACGACGAGGTCGCCGACTTCGCTGGTGGAGTAGCCCATCTTGCCCGCGGAGAGCGATTTGAGCTTGTGTTCGGTAATGTAGGCAACCGCCTTCTCGATGTCCCTGGAAGCCTCGTGTTCGCCGAGGTATTCCAGCATCATGGCGGCGGAAAGAATTGCCGCGCAGGGGTTGATCACGCCGAGACCGGTATACTTCGGAGCGGATCCGCCGATCGGCTCGAACATGCTGACGCCCTCGGGGTTGAGGTTTCCGCCCGCGGAGATGCCCATTCCGCCGGAGGTCATGGCGGCAAGGTCGGTGATGATGTCGCCGAACATGTTGGAGGTGACGATGACGTCGAACCACTCCGGGTTCTTGACCATCCACATGCAGGTGGCGTCAACGTGGCAGTAGTTGAGCTTGACGGTCGGGTAATTCTTTGCCATTTCATGGAACGCGCGTTCCCAGAGGTCGAAGCAGTAGGTCAGAACGTTTGTCTTTCCGCAGAGAGTGAGCTGGGAGGTGTAGCCGGCCTTCTTGTCCTCTTCGGAAAGTCCGCGCCACGGATTCTCTTTCGTGTGACGCTTCGCGGCGAGTTCGAAAGCGAACTTCAGGCAGCGGTCGACCTGGAAGCGGTTGTAGACCATTTCCTGAATCGCGACTTCATCCTTGGTTCCCTTCATGGAAACGCCGCCCATACCGGTGTAGACGTCGCCGGAGTTCTCGCGGACGACGACATAGTCGATGTCTTCGGGTCCCTTGTTGGCGAGAGGAGAAACGACGCCGGGATAGAGCTTGACAGGACGCAGATTGATGTACTGGTCGAGAGCGAAACGGAGCTTGAGGAGAATGCCCTTCTCGAGGATTCCGGGAGCGACTTTGGGCGTTCCGATTGCGCCGAGGAAAACCGCATCGAACTTCTTCAGCCGGTCGATTGCGTCGTCGGGAAGAACCACGCCGGTCTTGAGATAGTTTTCACCGCCCCACTCGAAGTTGGTGAAAGTCATTTCAAATCCGTACTTTTTGGAAACGGCCTGAAGGACCTTGACGCCTTCCGCCACGACTTCGGGACCCGTTCCGTCGCCCGGAAGAGTCGCGATCTTGTAAACTTTCGACATTTTCTGAACCTTTCCTTTCAGACGGTGAACCGTCCGAGTTTTTGTTTGTTGAAGTTATTATAGCATTAAAAAAAGAATTTTCAATATGATTTACAAAATTAAATATATTAAATATTTCAACATTTCTCCGAACGGGGCAGATTCAAACGCCGCCGGTTCCGTGAAAAACAATTACGGGAACCGCGTTTTGGCATGCTTGCGCCGTTCTGTGCGGCAGCGTGAAACTTCACCCGGAACGGTAGAGAATCGAAGCAACGAAAAAATACGCAACTCTTTCATTTTCATGCACTTGGAGCTATTTAAAAACTTTGCATAAGCCTCTGTTGAATTTTCAGGAAAGAATGCTATATTATATGAACCGTAAAATTTGAAGGAGAGGGATACCCGATGGGAGCATCCACAAAAACCATTGAGTGCATCATCAAAAACAAACTGGGTCTTCATGCGAGACCGGCGTCCCTTTTTGTTCAGACCGCCTCTAAATTCGACAGCGACATCACCGTTTCGAAGGACTCGGAAACCGCAAACGGCAAAAGCCTCATGAGCATGCTCGTGCTTTCCGCCGCCTGCGGCTCCAAACTTGTCATTACCGCTTCCGGTCCCGATGCGGAAAATGCCGTAAAAGCCCTCAACGACCTGGTTGACAGACATTTCGATGAAGAATGATTCCGCAACATCCGAACCCCTCTCTCCGCCGCGAAACCGTGAAATCCGCAATGAAGTGATGTACCACGGGATCGCGGCCTCCTCCGGTATCGCGATCGGCATCGCCCTCGTCGTCGGCGGAACAAACCGTTCTTCCCTCGATCTGGAGCCCAAACCCATCACCGAGGCGGAAGTTCCCGCGGAAACAGCCCGGCTCAATGCAGCTCTCGCGAAAACCCGCGCACAGATTCTCGAACTCCAGGCGCGCGTCAAATCCTCCCTCGCCTCCCAGGAGGCAAGCATCTTTGAAGCACATCTGCTGATCGTCGACGACAAAATGCTCATGCAGGAAGTCTACGACGGCATCCGCAAGCAGCTGCAGGCCGCCGACGTTGTTTTCGCCGGAATCATGAAGCGGTACATCACCGCGATTTCAGCGGTCAACGACCAATATCTCAAGGAGCGCGCAGCGGACGTCGCGGACGTCGCCTACCGCGTGCTCGACAACCTCAACGGAGAATCGCGCCAGCTTCTCGACCATCTGCCCGGTCAGCGCATTCTGATCTCCCGCGACCTCACCCCGTCGGACACCGCCATGCTCGACCGGGAAAACGTTCAGGCGTTCGCCACGGAAACCGGAAGCCGCACCTCGCACACCGCAATCCTCGCACGATCCATGCGCATCCCCGCCGTCGTCGGCGTGACGAATCTCGCGGCAAATGTGCATAACGGCGACCTCATCATCATCGACGGTTTCATCGGCGCGGTCATCACCAACCCGAAACCCGAAACGCTCGAACTCTATGCGCAGAAAGAGGTCTCGAAAGAACAGCTCTTCAATCAGCTGCAGCAGGAAAGCTCTCTCGAATCGGAAACCATCGACGGATACCGCATCCACCTCTCCGCCAACATCGACGACGTCGGCGACATTGACGACGTCCGCAAGTCCGGCGCGGCTGGAATCGGACTCTTCCGCACCGAATATCTCTTCATGGACAAGATCCCGACCGAAGAGGAACAGTTTGAAGTCTACCGCAAAATCGTCGCCGGAACCAATGGAGAGGGCGTCATCATCCGTACACTGGACCTCGGCGGAGACAAGCTTTCCGCCGTGCTTCAGACAACGCCCGACCCGAACCCGTTCCTCGGCCAGCGCTCCATCCGCCTCTGTCTTGCGTTCCCCGAACTGCTGATGCCGCAGCTCCGCGCAATCCTCCGCGCCAGCGCGTTCGGACCCGTACGCCTCATGTTCCCCATGGTCACCTGTGAAGACGAAATCGACCGTCTCAAAGAGATGCTCGACAAGGCGCGCACGGAACTGCGTCTCGAAAAACTGAAATTCGATGAAAACATGGATGTCGGCATCATGGTCGAGACGCCATCGGCGGCGCTCTTCGCGGAGCATCTCGCACGGAAAGTCGACTTCTTCAGCATCGGCACGAACGACCTCGTGCAGTACACCATGGCAGTCGACCGCGGCAACGAAAAAGTCGCGACGCTGTACCGCCCCGCGCACCCGGTGATTCTCATGCTGATCAACAACATCGTGAAAGCCGCGGACGCCGCCGGAATCTGGGTGGGAGTCTGCGGGGAAATGGCGTCCGACCCGCGCTTCATTCCGCTGCTCGTCGGACTCGGCGTGCAGGAGCTGAGCATGAGCACCGGCGCCCTCGGCGCGGCGCGGCGCGTCGTCCGCAGTCTCCGCATGTTCGAAGCGGAAAAATTCGCGCAGGACGCCATGAAGTGCGCCGACCACAGACAGGTTCTTGAAATGGCCGATTCGCTCCTCCAGCGGATCGCTCCCGATATCGTAAGCATCGCCATGAAAGGCAATTAAGCAAGGAACTGAAGCATGGGCACCAAAGTCAGACTGACAACAGAAATGGGCGACATCGAACTGGAACTCTTCGACAAGGAGACTCCCGTCACCGTCCGCAACTTCCTCGACTACGTCAAAAACGGACACTACAACGGAACCATCTTCCACCGCGTCATCGACGGATTCATGATCCAGGGCGGCGGAATGGACGCCGACATGAACGAGCTCGACACCGAGCCCCCGATCAAAAACGAAGCCCACCTCTCACCCTCCAACAAGCGCGGAACCATCGCAATGGCCCGCACAAACGTCATCGACAGCGCAACCGCCCAGTTCTTCATCAACCTCGTCGACAACGACTTCCTCGACCACCGCTCCAAGACCCCGTCCGGATACGGTTACTGCGTCTTCGGAAAAGTCACGAAGGGCATGAACGTCGTCGACAAGATCGCCAAAGTCGAAACCGCCCCGTACGGCTACCACGACGACGTTCCGGTCGAACCCGTCGTCATCGAAAAAGCGGAAGTTCTCGCATAATAAAAAAAACGGAAGGAACCTGCCATGGATCAGGATTGGTTCAGCCACGTCCCGCACCCGGTGTTCGATGAACATCCGGAGTACATCGAGCTTTACGACCTCGCGTGGAACCTCGCGAAAGACCACGTCAAGCACATCCCCGGAATGCCGCAGGATCCCTACATCGACGAATCGTTCTGCGAATCCAGAATCTGGATCTGGGACACCTGCTTCATGACGCTGTTCTGCAAGTTCTCCCCGAAGGACTTCCCGGGCATCGAATCTTTCCGCAATCTCATCGACGTGCTCCAGGACGGCGTGAGACTTCCTCTCGTCAGAATCCCCGAGGGCGAACCCGCATGGACCGGCAACAAGCCCGGAGATCTCGCGCCGATCCTCATTCAGCATCCCGACAATCCCCCGCTTTTCGCATGGGCGGAATATGAAAACGCACTCATGTCCGGAAACCGCGAACATCTCAAAGACATTCTCCGGAACACCAAAGTGCTCCAGAAGCATTACGACTGGCTCGAAAGTCTCAAGGAGTCCGTCCTCCCCGATCAGTGCATGATTCCAACCCGCTGGATCCATCACGAAAAGGGCTACTTCTGGGGCGGTACTCCGAGCGGCATGGACAACACCCCGCGCGGCCGTTTCTCCCACACCGACGTCGGACCCGAACTCAAAGATTTTTACTGGGTCGACGCCATCGCCCAGCAGGCGCTCACCGCCGAATGCATCGCCCGAATGGCGGAAATCATCGGAGACGATGCGCTCGCGGCCGAGTGGACCGCGCACAAAAAAGAGAAGCAGGAACTCATTCAGAAATATTACTGGGATCCCGTCGACGGCTTCTTCTACGACGTCGATCCGGAAAGTCTGAAACCGCTGCGGATTGTCACTCCCGCCTCCTTCTGGGTGCTCCTCGCCGGATGCGCCACGCCCGAACAGGCGAAACTCTGCGCGGAAAAGCTGCTTGATCCCGAACTCCTCGGCGGAAAATATCCCTGGGTCACAGTCGCCCGCAACGACGCGAAGTTCAATGCGGACAACGGTCTCTACTGGCACGGAGCCGTCTGGGTTCCGACCGCATACGCGGGAACCCGCGCACTTCTCCGTTACGGCATGTTCGACCTCGCCCGCGAAAAAGTTCTCGACATGCTCAAACACATGTACGACACCTGGAAAAACTTCTCTCCGCACACCATCTGGGAATGCTACTCCCCGAACAAGCCGGAACCCGCGCACACGCCCGACGGCGTCAAACTCGTGCGTCCGGACTTCTGCGGCTGGTCCGCGCTCATGCCGATCGCCGGGCTGATCGAAAACGCAATCGGACTCTATGAAGCCAATGCCTTCACGAACACGCTCCGCTGGCATCTTTCCGCGGAAGCAAAGGGAAAAACCGGCTGCCGCAACTACCGGTTCGGCGAAGTTGTCGCCGACCTCATCGCGGAAAACGGCGTCTGCTCGTACACGTCAAACAGGGAATTCAATCTGGAAATCAACGGAACCATGCACCGCGTCCCGGCGGGAAGCGGTTCCTTCCGGTTCTGAACTCAAACGCCCTCGGCGTCGGGACTCCAGACGATTTTATGAAACTGGAGATTCAGGCGTGCGGGGGCGCGATCCGCAAGCATCCATTCCACCAGCGCGCGCGGCTCGATTTCTCCGAAAACCGGCGCGAACAGAACCGTCGCATGAGCCGCGACGTCAAAGCGGCGCACCACGTCAAGCGCGGCGTCGTAATCCGCGCGGTTCGCGATCACGAACTTCACCTCGTCGCCCGGACGCAGAGAGCGGAAATTGGAATCCAGCATCCTGGCGGATTCTCCGGAAAACGGAGTCTTCCAGTCAACAATCCGCTTCACTCCTGCGGGAAGCGGGGAGATGTCGACGCTGCCGTTCGTCTCCATCAGCACCTCGAAGCCGTGCGCGAGAAGCCGTCTGCAAAGCTCCGGTGTCGCGCTCTGAAGCATCGGTTCGCCTCCGGTGATCTCCACGAGCTTCAAACCTGATTTTTCCGCTTCGCCCACCAGTTCGTCGAGTGTACGCGGAGAGCCGGAGTTCATAGTCTGGGCTTTCTTCGTGTCGCAGTAGGAGCAGCGCAGGTTGCAGCCGGCAAGCCGGATGAAGAAGCAGAGCCGTCCGGCGTGCGTCGATTCACCCTGAATGCTCGAAAAAGTCTCATAAATGTTCAGTGTCTCGCTCATATTTTTTCCTTTCTTGCAACGATGATGCGCTGAGTTAAAAAGTTTGCGCGGATCAGTTCGCGGTGCACGACATGCCCGTACGGAGCGATGACGCGTTCGACTTCGGCGGAACGGAGCGGGCGTTCATCGTGGAACATCCAGAGGCGCAGCAGTTCCGCGCAAAACCGCGTCGCGCGGTAAAGCGGAGTCGGCGTAGGGAAGAACAGAACCACAAGCCCGCCCGTTTTCGCCAGTTCAAAGTGCCGCCGCACCATGCGCGCGGTGTTGAGCGGGGAAAAGTGCTCGATCAGCCCGACGGAAAAGACCAGGTCCGCCTTCTCCGCATTCTCCGGGAGCGCGCGCAGAAGATCGACTTCGCACAGGACCACGCCGGAATCGTTGCCGACGCGGTCGCGGAAACGCCGGAGCGCCAGAACATTGTTGTCGCAAACCGTGTAGCGGAGCGGCTGAAACTCGCGGGCGATGCGGTCGTAAAAACAGCTGTCGCCCCCCCCGAGCTCCGTAACGGTGAACCGTCCGTCGCGGCGGAACATCCCGATGATGTACATGAGACGCGCGGAAACGATGCGGCGCGCGAAACCCGCGGTCGCGGGCGGCGCGGAATAATAGCGGTTCCAGTCGGTCGCTCCGCCGCGCGGCGGAATCAGAAGCAGACGGAACATGACCAGCAGAATGCGGAGCGAATCGCGGACCGCCCGGAAATGCGAGGAGCGCCCACCGTCCGGATAAAGAGTGCGGATCGCGGTTTCCCGGATCGGAACTTCGCGGCGTTTCGCAAGGACGAGCATCTCCAGCTCAAACTCATAGCGGTCCGCGTTCAGAGTCTGCAGAAACGGCAGCAGAGAAAGCGGAAGCGCACGGAGACCGCTCTGCGTATCATCGAGCGCGATCCCGAAGAAAAGACGCATCAGCGCACGGGAAACGCGGTTCCCGAGACGGCAGCGGAACGGAACCCCCTTCCGGTTGAAGTCGCGCATTCCGAGAATCAGATCTTCCGGATGCGCCAAATGCTCGCGCGAAACTCCGAGGACGTCCTCCACGCAGTGCTGTCCATCGGCATCCAGCGTAACCACACCGGAACAGCCGGAATGATGCGAGACCAGATAATCGAACCCCAGTTTCAGCGCCGCGCCCTTCCCCGCATTTTTCTCATGCGTGAGCAGAACGGCGGAGGGAATCTCCCGTCCGATGAAATCGAACACCGGTTTCGCCGCCGCACGGCTGCCGTCATCGACGACGACCAATGCGGCAAAGCCGTACTCCGCGAGCTCGCGGAGCAGTCCGCACAGACGCTCATCCGGATTATACGCCGGAATCAGAAGAGCGGTTCGGGAAAAATCCATGGGCGATCCGGGAATCACTCCTCTTCCTTTGTACCGATATAGGGACAGCCGCGCAGAAGCCCGAATTCGTCATCCATGCCGTAGCCGTAGACGTATTTGTTCGGAATGGAGAAGCCGATATAATCCGCATGGAATTCGCAGACGCGTCCTTCGGGCTTGTCGAGCATCACGCAGGTGCGGAGCGACGCCACGTCGAGGGATTTGAGATATTTTGCGATATTGGAAAGCGTAACGCCGGAATCCAGAATGTCGTCCACCAGCAGAACATGTTTTCCGTTGAGGTCGATGTTGAAGGTTTCCTTGAGAACCAGCTCCCCGCGTTTCGCGGCCTTGTAGGAAGACGCCTTGACGGAGTCAAAGCAGGTGTCGTGCGGAAGTTTGCGGAAAAGGTCGGCGGCAAAGATAAACGCGCCGTTGGAAACCGCAACGAGAGCGATCTGCTTCCCCTTGTAATCATTGCGAATCTGTTCCGCAAGGGAGGCGACCCGCTCCGCGATGGAGCGCTCATCAATCATAACCGTGTGTTTCATTTGTCCGTTTTCACCGAGTTGAGGATCATATTTTTAACGGCCGCCGTCTGCCGGGCAACCGCCTGTTCCATGGCGGCGGCAAACTCTTCCGGAGTGTTCTCCTTGAGCTTGACGCGATCCGTCAGGACCTTCGTGAAGAGAGGTTCCGCCTCATCGCGCAGAGAGAGCGTGTAGGCAACCGAAAGAACGGCGGAAGCGGAGGGGACGTCGAGTTCAAACACCAGGATGTTCGAGGAGAGTTTGAACGCGGGTTCCTCCTGCGCGGCGGAGCGGAATGCGGAGCGGAAGCAGCGCGTCATCATCCGCGCAGGCGTCTGCGCCCATTTATTGTATTCATCCGCGGAAAGTTCGGTCCCGTTCCTGCGCAGCATCTTGAACTTTGCGGGCGAATCCGAGCGGAACGGCAGCACCTCCACGGGAAAGGGAAACAGCGCAGACGCCGGTTCCGGAATCTCAAACAGACGGGTCTCCTGATATTTCTGTTCCGGCAGGTTCACTTCGATGCAGCCGCTCAGGAAAAGAGCCGATGCGCAGAATGCAAATACAATCATTTTCATGGTTTTTTCTCCTTTGACGGATCCGGCGGAATGATCAGGACCTGACCGACCCGCAGGAAGTCGCGTCCCTTCAAGGTCTCCCGGTTTGCCTCGCGCAGAATCCGCACCGCGGAACTTCTTCCGTAATATTTGATGGCGATTTTGAACAGAGTATCGCCGCTCTTGACGGTATGGCGGATCACCTGCGCCTTCGGCGGAACTGACTTTGTCTCCCCCTCGGGCCGTCCGGCAACGGCGTTCGGACTCTGGGCGGAAACATCCGCGCTCTCCCAGCTGTCCGGCTTGTCTTTGACCGGATCTGTTGAAGTGGCGGCGCCCGGCGGAACAGGCTGCTCGTCAAGCGGAGTCGGCGACTCCGTTTTCGTCTTCGGCGCGGAAACGGAATCCGTTTTCTCCGGCTCCGGACTCTTCGCTTCCGGTTTTTCCGGCTCGGCATCGCGTTTTTCCTGATCGCGTGCGCGGAGCTCCGCTTCCCGCGCTTTCTTCTGAAGATCCTCCACTTTCAGCTTGAACTGTTCGCTCTCACGCGTGTAGGTCTCCATACGAAGCTTGAAGGTTTCGATCCGCTTGCGCATCTCCTCGTTCTGTTCGCGAAGCTGTTTGTTCTGCGCCTGAATCTTCTTTGTGTACGCGACATACTGGTCGAGCGCCTTCTTGGTCTTCGCCGCCTCGGCATACGCGCGGACGGTGTCGGCGGATTCGAACTGGGTGGAAAGCTGTTCGAAGATCTTGCGCTTGGAACCGTCGATGAACTTGCGGATATTCTCCGCGTCCGGCGAATTGCGGTCCAGTTCGAGATAACGCTGATAATGATAGATTGCGCGGTACGGATCGTTCAGATGATCCGCGTAAAGCGATGCAAGTTCGTAATGAGCGACCGGCGAGCGCGGGCAGACGTTGAGGAACTCCTCGTAGTACTGCGCGGCTTCATTGTACCCGCCCGATGCGCGGCAGGTCTCCGCTTTCACAAAAAACGGATGACTTTTTTCTTTTCCGACATAATCCCCGCAGGAAGTCGCCGCGAGCATAAGCCCGCACAGCGGGATCACAAGCAGTTTTTTCAAATTCATTCCGAAGACTCCCTTTCTGTTCCGTTCCGGAGCGAGAATCTCCGGTGCGTCAATATACAGCCTGTTTCAATGTTTATCAAATGAAAAATAAACTTCCTCTTGATTTTTCCGTTTCCGCATATACAGTAAAGCCAACCGGAAAGCAAACAAAAAAAGGGGGTTACCATGCTCAAAGGCATCTCTCCGCTCGTATCGCCTGATCTTCTCAAAGCTCTTTGCGAAATGGGACACGGCGATGAAATCATTCTCTCCGACGCACACTTCCCCGCACGCACGCTCGGCGTCCCCGTCCTGCGTGCCGACGGCATTCCCGTTGCAGATCTGCTCGCGGGAATTCTGCCGCTGCTCGAACTGGACGCCTATGTCGATCACCCGGTCGCAATGATGGCTCCGGTTCCCGGCGATTCGCTCGACGGAGCGCTCATGGCGAAAGTCCACGCCCTTGTCCCGCCGGAAAAAATCGAACACGTCGAACGCTTCGCCTTCTACGAACGCGCACGCAAAGTCTTCGCTGTCGTCGTAACCGGAGAAACGGCAAAATACGGCAACATCCTCCTCAAAAAAGGAGTGACGCCGCTCGCGTAATCAAACACGGATGGCGCGAATCGACACAAAATAGTTCCGTTCGTCCATATCTTTTTCCCGTTTCGCAGGCTATATTGAAATCACCGCGTTATTTCAACCTGCGAAAGGAAATATCATGAACAGAACGGAACGGATGTTTGAAGATGCGTGCTCCATCTATGCGGAACACGGAGTCGACGTAAAAGAGGCTCTGCGCAAGCTCGACTCGGCAACGGTCGGAATTCATGCGTGGCAGGGCGACGACGTCGTCGGTTTTGAAAACACCGGACATGCACTCACCGGAGGCTGTCAGGTCACAGGAAACTATCCCGGACGCGCCCGCACTGCGGAGGAACTCCGCCAGGATCTTGATGAAGCGCTCGCCATGATTCCGGGACCGAACAAAATTGTCCTTCAGGGACACGAAGTCGACTCCATGATTCCGGGATGCGACCGCGATGCATTCACTATCGAAAACTTCTCCGGCTGGGCGGAGTGGGCCGTCGCGCGCAAACTCGGACTTGATCTCGCCCCCGCCTTCTACTCGCACCCGAAACTGGACCACGGGCTCTCACTCTCGCATCCCGACGCCGCCATCCGCAGATTCTGGATTGACCACGGCAAAGCGTGCCGCCGCATCGCCGCGGAGTTCGCCCGCCGCACCGGCGTCCACTCCGTCTGCAACTTCTGGGCTCCCGACGGATTCAAAGACACCCCCGCCGACCGTCTGGCTCCGCGGCGCCGCCTCATGGAAAGCCTTGATGAAATTTTCGCCGATCCCGTCGATTCCGCACTCGTGCTCGACGCCGTCGAATCCAAACTCTTCGGCATCGGAACCGAAAGCTGCACCGTCGGCTCTCATGACTTCTATCTCACCTACGCGGCAAAACACAACAAGGCAATCTGCCTCGACATGGGACACTTCCACCCGACGGAATCCGTCGCCGACAAGCTCTCCGCGATTCTCGTTCAGCAGGGCTGCATCCTCCTTCACGTCAGCCGCGGCGTCCGCTGGGACAGCGATCATGTGATTGTCCAGAACGACGATCTTCTCAATCTCGGACGCGAAATCGCCGTCTGCGGAACCGGGCGCATTGAAATCGGACTGGATTACTTCGACGCAACCATCAACCGCGTCGGCGCGTGGGTCATCGGCGCGCAGAACATGCGCAAGGCGCTTCTCCGCGGCTTCCTCGAACCGGCGGAGGAAATCAAAGCCGCCGAAGCCGCATGGGATCTCACCGCGCGGCTGGCGCTTCAGGAAGAGGCGAAAACGCTTCCCTGGAACGCCGTCTGGAACTTCTACTGCGAACAGCACGGAATTCCCCCCGCAAATGCGATTCTCGCCCGCATCCGGGACTATGAAAAACGCGTTCAGTTCCCGCGCGGCAACTGAATCTCTTCAAATCCAAGAACGGAAAAGGACTCCGCCGGATTCAATTCGGCGGAGTCCTTGAATTTTCTGCCGGGCAGAGGAGGATCAATCCTCTTTCGCCTTGGCGTTGCGCTGACGGCGGCGATCCAGCTCGGCGAGGAGTTTCTTGCGGAGGCGGATGTTCTTCGGCGTAACTTCGACGTACTCGTCGTCCGCGATGTACTCCAGAGCCTCTTCCAGGCTCATCTTCTGAGCGGGAGCGATCTTGAGGTTGCGGTCGGAGCCGGCGGCGCGCATGTTGGAAAGGTGTTTTTCACGCTGGGCGTTGACTTCAATGTCGCCTTCCTTGCAGTGCTCGCCGAGAATCATGCCCTCGTAGGTATCCGTTCCGGGATCGATGAAGAAGGTTCCGCGCTGCTGCAGGCCGTCGATCGCGTAAGGGATCGCTTTGCCGGTGCCCATGCTGATGAGCACGCCGTTGGTCCTCTGCGGAATATCTCCCTTGAACGGAGCGTATTCGCAGAAACGGTGCGACATGATGGCCTCGCCTGCGGTTGCGGTCATGACCTTGCTGCGCAGTCCGATCAGACCGCGGGTCGGAATCTTGAATTCGAGAAGCTGACGGCTCATGTGCTGCTCCATCTTGATCATCTCGCCGCGGCGCACGCCGACGAGCTCGATGACTTTTCCGGCGGAACCGTCGGGAACGTCAACCGTCAGGGTTTCGATCGGCTCGCACTTCACGCCGTCGATCTCTTTGTAAATGACGTGCGGCTGGGTGATGGTAAGTTCGTATCCCTCGCGGCGCATGTTTTCAATCAGAATGGAGATGTGGAGAACGCCGCGTCCGCTGACCTTGAAGCCGTCGTTGAGTTCCTCGACGCGCAGGGCGACGTCGCGTTCGGCTTCCTTGAGAAGACGCTCGCGGATGTGGCGGCTGCTGATGAATTTGCCTTCCTTGCCGAAGAACGGGGAGTCGTTGACGCGGAAAACCATAGAGATTGTGGGCTCGTCGATCGCGATCGGGGGCATGGCTTCGGGCGTATTGGCGTCGGCGATCGTATCGCCGATGTCAATGTCTTCAATGCCGACAATTGCGCAGATGTCGCCGCATTCGACCTGGGAAACGGTCTTGCGCTCGATGCCTTCGAAGGTGTAGACCTGTTTGATGGCAGCGGGAACGACTTTGCCGTCGCGTTTCACGACGGCGATGGGCTCGGATGTGTTGAGCACGCCGCGGTGCACGCGTCCGATGCCGATGCGGCCGACATAGTCGTTGTAGTCGAGCGTGGTGACCTGCATCTGGAGCGGACCTTCGTTCATCGGGGGCGCGGGGATGCAGTCGATCATCGCATCCATGAGAGGAAGAATCGAGTCGCGCTTGCCGTGTTCGAGGTCGGTGGTCGCCCAGCCGCTGCGTCCGCTGGCGTAGAGAAGCGGAAATTCGAGCTGTTCGTCATCCGCTCCGAGGTCGATGAAGAGATCGAAAATATCGTTGTGAACCTCGTTCGGACGGGCGTCGGGCCGGTCGATCTTGTTGATGACGACGATCGGTTTGAGTTTGAGTTTCAGGGCCTTGTCGAGCACGAAACGGGTCTGTGGAAGCGGACCTTCAGCCGAGTCGACGAGGAGAATCACGCCGTCCGCCATGTTCAGAACGCGCTCAACCTGTCCGCCGAAATCGCTGTGTCCCGGGGTGTCGATAATGTTGATTTTCGTATTGCGGTAACGCACGCTGATGTTCTTTGCCAGAATTGTGATCCCTCGTTCGCGTTCGAGATCGTTGCTGTCGAGGAAGCACTCGTGCATTTCCTGATTTTCGCGGAAGAGTTTGGACTGTTTGATGATCTCGTCAACGAGGGTTGTCTTGCCATGGTCGACGTGTGCGATGATGGCGATGTTTCTGATGTTCTGCATAAAACAATTCTTGGTTAAGGGTTGTAACGCCGTTTATTAAGCTATTCAATATACACCGTTTTTTCAAAAAATCCAGTTTTTGAAAAAAAATTACTTCACTTCCACCCGGCTGTGATGAAAAACGCCGTCCGCGAATTCAATGACCGAATAGGCGCCGTTGCGCGTCAGCGATCCGCAGGAAGTCTCTCCGCGCCCCGTCGAATCAAGGTCGAAATAGGGAAAATGAATATGTCCGCAAAGCACCAGATCCAGGCGTCCGCCGTTCAGAAAATCAACAGCCTCGCGCGTTCCGAAAAGCCGGTGCCGGAACCCGTTCACCAGTCCGTGACGAATGCGGCGGAACGGAAAATGGCAGACCGCGACCAGCGGTTTGGTCCGGTCGAGGCACTCGCGCCGGATCAGCTCCTGCGACGCCTCGTCCAGGAACCCGCACGAAAGCAGCGGATTCGTCGGCCGCGCCGCATTGAACACCAGAAAACGCAGCGGCCCTGGATCGAACACGGACGGATAGCCGTCGAGCGTCTGCCGTCCGTTCGTAAGCTCCTCCACGAAATCGCGGAGAGCATTCCGGCACGCGCGGTCGCGCACATAGGCGTCGTGGTTTCCCGGAGAGAACAGCAACGGGATTCCGGACTCCGTCAGCGGTTTCAGGTCGGCGAGCGCCTGCCGGAACTCCGACGGCTGCCCGCAGGTCGCGGCGTCGCCGGAAAAGACAACCGCATCCGGCGGATCGGCGAGAATCCGCTCCACGGCCGGCGCGATATTTGCGCGGAGAAAACATTTTCTCCGGCGGAAAAACGAGTTCACCGCACCGACAATCCGTTTGTCCAGGAAGCCGCCCGCCGTACGCATCGGCCGCGCCTCGTGAATATCGGAAAAATGGACGATGCGGAACGGTTTCATTGCGCCTTGTCCGCCCGAAGAGCCGAAAGCACGTCAAACAGAATGTCACGCATCTGCGTAAGCGCATCCTCATGATCCTGACACTTCTGTTCGAGAAGCGGAGAGAGCGCGTGCAGTTTGAACATCTCGCCCATAATCGTATTGATATCCGCAAGCAGACGCTTGCAGAGCGCGATTTTGAGCGGGCGCGTCCGGACGGGGTCCTCCTCTTCGGCGTCCATGTCGATAACGTCTCCGGAACGCGCCATCATCTTCCCGTAAAGACAGAGAATCCGCATGGAGGGAATTGCCAGTTCAGGGTCGCGGACAACGGAGAAGAGGATGCTCCAGTCGCGGGCGAGCTGCGCCGCCCCGCGGAAGACCGGACCGCACGGCGTCTGCTTCCAGTTGGTTTCATTGCGCGCGGAATCCTCGTCGTCGTCCTCCTCCTCTTCATCGTCGCCGCGATCGTACGGGACGGGGCCGAGCCGGCTCCAGTCGCCGCCGGCGGGGGCAAGCTCGGGACGCTTCTGAATCCGGGTCATGATGACGCCGTCTTCATCGGGCAGGTCGATATATTTCGGCAGGTCCGCGGCATACGCGCAGACCCGCGCATCGTCCTTGCGAAGTTCGAGTTCCCAGTCGAACTCGTTCCACTTCTCTTTGTCGGGATTCTGAACCATTTACTGTCTCAAACGGGAGGCGACTATTTTCGCTTCCAGCTTTTTGATGGCTTCGACCTTCGGCGCATCTTTCCAGAGATCCTCGAGCTGATAAAGTTCGCGGGATTCACGGGTGAAGACATGGACCATGACGTTTCCGAAATCCACGATCATCCAGTGGCTCTCGGGGGAACCGTCGACTTCCCCGCGCAGACCGTATTTCGTGCGGACGTCGCGGCGGATGCGCTCGGAAATCGCGCGCAGATGCGGGTCGGAAGTTCCGGTGCAGATGACAAACTGATCCGCAATCGCGGAGTGTTCGGACATGTCGAGACGGATGATATCGGTCGCCTTCCGGTCATACGCGATTTCCGCGCAGACTTCAGCGAGTTCGCCGGGGGTGAGTTTCGGAAAGGACTTCTTCTCTTCCTGTTCAGTGCTCATACAAGCTCCTCTGTTTGATATATTCCAGTACATTGCGATTCAGATATTTGCCGGAGTCTTTCCCGGTGCGCAGAGCCTCGCGTATTTCCGACGAGGAGATGCTGAATTCAGGCAGACCGCGGATGATGCCGGCATAGAGTTTTCCCGCCCATTCCGGTCCCCAGTGGTCCAGCAGATCCTCCATCGCGACCGGTTTTCCCGGACGCGGATAAGTAAGAACTTCATACTCGAAAACGATGTCGCCGGGACGGAACCACGAATAGAGCTGCGCGAGGCTGTCGGACCCGATCAGCAGCGCAATCGTATCATCCGGGAACTCCGCGGAAAGCAGATGCAGGGACCGGATTGTGTAGGAGATTCCCTTCTCCCGTCCTTCGACGTCGGAGACGGAGCAATGTTCCATCCCCTCAACCGCGAGCCGGGTCATTGCGAGCCGGTCTTCGAACGGGGCAATGGAGGCGTCCTGCTTGTGCGGCGGAATCCATGCGGGAGCGAAAATGATCTCGTCGCCGAGTCCGCGCTCCAGCACCGCCTGCGCGAGCCGGGTATGCCCGAGATGAGGCGGATTGAACGTTCCGCCGTAAAAAATCTTCTTCATATCCGTAATCCTGTTTTTCTGTCGGGAACAATTTACTATGAAAAATGGGGATTGACAAGTCGGAAAATGGAAATATTTTTAAAATTTTTCCGTTTTGCGCCCCGCCGCGAACACCCTCCGGTTGAAATAATCCGGAACATGGTGAATGCGAACGGGGAAAAAGCGTCCGAAGAAAACTTCCACGAGGTCATGCCGGAAGGGAAATTCGCGGGTTCCGAATCTGCGTTCGAGCTCATGAACCGCGCGCCGCTGGCGGATCTGCTGTTCCGTGGTGTAATGAAGTCCGGGGTGATACTCCTCTCCGCGCCAGCGTGTCGATTTGACTTCGACGAGCACGAATGTTTTTCCGTCGCGCATAAGCAAATCGATTTCCGCGCTGCGGAGTCTGAGGTTGTGTTCGATCAGTTCATATCCGAGGGTGAGTTCGAGGAAGCGTCTCGCCAGCCGCTCTCCCTCTCTCCCCAGCCGGATATGCGCCGCCGTATTCTTTTTCACCTTCAGTCTTCCAGCACGGTAGTGGAAATGCCGTGGCTGTGACACTCCTTGATGTAGGCGAAAGCTTCATCCGCGGAATCGACCACGCGGAACAACTCAAGATCCTCTCTGGAAATCATGCCGCTCTTGAAAAGGCCGTCGCGGAACCATGTGAGAAGAGGCTCCCAGAACTTGCGTCCGACCAATACGATCGGAACCCGGCGCACTTTCTGCGTCTGAACCAGCGTCAACGTCTCCGAAAACTCATCCAGCGTGCCGAAGCCGCCTGGATAAACCAGAAGCGCAACCGAATATTTCAGAAAACAGATCTTCCGCACAAAAAAATAACGGAACTCCAGACTCGCCGTCTGATACCGGTTCGGACGCTGCTCCATCGGAAGCTCAATATTCAGTCCGACCGAAATTCCGCCGCTCTCAAACGCTCCGCGGTTGCCGGCCTCCATGATGCCGGGACCGCCGCCCGTCAGAACGCCGTAGCCGGCTTTCGCAAGCAGGGCTCCGAGATGCCGCGCATCCTCGTAATCCGGCGTGCCGGGCCGCGTGCGCGCGGAACCGAAAATCGTCACAAGAGGCCCCTGCTTCGACATCAGTTCAAAGGAATCGACGAGTTCCGCCATGATGCGGAATATCCGCCACGGTTCCTCCCGCGTGTAATCGGGAAATGTGCAGATCGGTCCGGGATGCGACAATTCGGTTTCCATAATGCAACTCCTTACTCGAGCGCCCCGAGACTGCGCAGAATGCGTTCCAGCTCCGCGCGCGGAAAGGCGTCCGGTTTGTATTGATACTTCGTGTGCAGCTTCTTCACCGCCATGCTGCGCGCAAACGCCGGCGGAATCTCATCCGAAAGGTTCCGCTTCAGCTGCGCATCCAGTTCCCGGGCAAGAGACGCCGGAAGCATTGAACGGTATTTCCGGTAGAACACCTCCGAAACGCCGCTCAGCTTGTCGTCGGAACGGTAGAAGTCATTTTTCGTTTTCATATAAAGTTTCCAGAGGTCGGAATCGCTCAGACTCGGCTTGCGCCCGTCAATCTCGTCCGGCGCGTCGTTTCCGCTCCCGCGGTAAACCGGACGCAGATCCGTCCGGCGCACGCGCATGGCGAAATTGATGCGTTTCAGGAAATCGATATCCGCTTCCAGACGGGTGGCGGCATACTCCAGACTGCTTTGCGCATCCTTGTAAGCCTTGCTTTTCACCAGCTTCCGGATATCCGCGTTGTCCCGCTTCGCGCGCATGGCAAAAAGCTTGCGCGCCTGTTCGAGATATGCATTGGCATGCCCCGTCAGGTCGAAATCAGAAGGCACTTTCACCCGTTCGAGCGAAACTTTGCGCGCGATCTCCTGACCGAGCTTCCGGAAATTGGCGGCGCGCTCTTCGTAACGAGCCTCAATCTCCTTGCGCAGACGGTTCGAACGAATCGCATCCTGGTAGATTTGGCGGAACATGTTTCCGTAGTGCAGAATCGCTTCGTATGTGCCGGACGACGGGTAGGGATTCTCAAATGTGCCGGATTCGTAGGAGTAATTCAGGCTGCGCAGATATTTGATCTGGCTCCGCAGCTTCCCCGCGTATTCGCCGACGGAACCGTCGCTCTTTCCAAGCCCGCGGGTGCCGATTCCGCGAATCTGAATGCTGTCGATCAGTTTCCGCGTCAGCTCCTGAATCCGGACTTCCGGGATGCCGAGTTTGTCGGCGGAATGCTGAAGGCGGAACGCGCGGTCGCTCACCACCGTGATGCGCGCACGGTATTCATCGCGGAAATTCGACTTCAATCCATTTTTTTTGAGATCGCTGTAAGACTTGTCGAGGAACTCGACGTCGGATTCGAAATCATCCAGCATGCCTAGCGCCCCCGCAAAGAACGGGAGCGCCAGCAAAAGACCGAGAAGCGAAAATCTCATCGCCGCCGCCTTCCGTTATTTCTTCGGAAGAAATTCGACGTTCTGCTCCTTTTCTCCGTTCAGAATCAGAAACGCCAGAGGTCCGCTGTTTTTAATCACAAAGCGGTTGACGCCTTCCAGCGGAGTAAACTCCGCCTTGCGGTCCTTGTCGAATTCAAACTTGTGCCCGTTCAGCCAAATCTCTTCTCCGCGCTTCGCATTCGGCGATGAAACGAGCGTCAGACGCCCCTTGCGGACCGGTTTGAATTCAACAATCATCAGCGCCTGCTTGTCCTTCCACTCCGGCCCCGCAAACATTCCGGGATGAACGACTCCGGTTCCGACATCCCCGACTTTGCGGAGTTTTCCGGCGACCAGATTGAAGTTCGCGGGGTCCGCCCCCGGCATCGAAATTCCGGAAAGATCCGGGTTCTCCGGACAGATGTAGACCTGCGCCGCCGCACTCGCGGTTGCGGGAAGATTCTTCTCCTCGTCTTCGCGGATATCGGCATAAAGACGATACCGTTTGCCGTCGCGCATGAAATCCGCCTGAAGCGCGTAGTACGGCTTGCCGTAGCGGTAGTAAAAGTCATTCTTTTTCGCATCCTGCGCAACCGTGACGGAGACGCTGTTCTGCGAACCGAGGTCTTTGCGGATGACCTCCTTGCTCCACTGCGAGGGGAAGCGGAACGAAAAGGCGAGCTGTTCAACCGGCTTGCCGTCAAGCGTCTTCAGCTCAGCCTTCCAGACCTTCTCTTCCGGATGCGTGAACACCAGGGAGACAAACGGGATCCGGCTCTTGCCGTTCTTGTCCACGCTGGCGTAGACATCCGGCAGTTTGCGTCCATCGGCGTGCGGGAGTTCAACAGAACCGTTCACCAGCTTCGCGCCGTTCGCGGAAACCGCTTTCGCGCCGTTCACGGAAAACCAGAGCGGAACCGATGCGCCGAGCTCAAACGGCTCCATGCGGGTTACTGTAAATTCCGCATTTTTGCCGTCGACTTTCTTTGCAATGGAGGTGTTCTGCGTCTCGTAACGGTACGCCCCGTATTCATTCTGATTGCAATACCACCATTCCGGATTGTTCGCGACCATTGCATACGCACAGTCGAGGTTGATGAGCCCCTCCGGCGTATGCCACGAGTGCATCGCCATGGAAACGGAGGGCTGAATTGCGAGCGCCTTTTCATTTCCAAGCGCCCACTTCATTTCACGGTTGAATTTCGCAAGATCGGGATTCCGGTCGCCAGGAGCGACAAAGCGGGACTGCGCGAAGCTCTTTGCCGGATAACCGAGTTCGTTTTCGCGGTTCGGATACATCACGTCGGGCGAAGAAATGACTCCGGTTGCGCGCATTGCCCAGCCGATGCTCAGCGGAATGAACGGTTCGGGCGCCCACCAGTTGCAGAACGGCAGAACCTGCGAGTTGACCGGCGACTGCGATTTCACTTCCAGCTCGATGCGGTCGCGCATATATTCGCGGAACTGTTCATACGGGTTCTTCGCAGTCAGAAACGGATGCGTCAGAGTATGCAGTCCGATGGAGTTTCCGCCCTCCATAAGCTTTTTGATATAATCCGGGTCTTTGTTCAGCACGCCGTTGAGCCAGTTGAGATCCCCGAGGAAGAAGGTCCCTTTGATGTTGTTTCTCATCATGACTTCATGGGTATCCAGATGCTTGGGCGTGGAATCGTCCCAGCGGGAGGAATACGCGAGTTTGTAGTCTGCGGGCAGCGGTTTTGCCTTGAGTTCCGCCTTCTGCGCATCCTGTTCAGACGGGAATGAGAGCGTGAATTTCTGCTGATATTCGCGGAAACCGAGCGGGTTTTCCGCAAAAACCGATACTGTCGCAAAGACAGCTGCGAGAGTCAATGCTGTGAATTTCATACAACAGCTCCTTATATTTTTTAAGACAACGGGTTACCATATCACCAAAAAGAATACTTTTCAAGGCTGATTCGCAAAATTTGCGCCCGAACGTTTACTTTGACAAGTATCATCTGAACAAAAAATTCAAAAAAATCATTTCATTCATTTGACTTCTCGGAATCTTCTGCTATATTACACTCCATACTCAAGCGGAGGCGTAGCTCAACTGGTTAGAGTGCCACCCTGTCACGGTGGATGTTGCGGGTTCGAGTCCCGTCGCTTCCGCCATTTCTTTTTTAAATTTCCGAACCATACAAATTCAACAGAAGTTCTTGGGAAGCACGTTTCAGGCTGATTGATCCGCAAAACGGGATGTTTCCTGTAGAAAAAAATCAGCAACACCAATAAAATCTAATTGGTCTCTCCTCTTGCCGAGGAGCGAAGCTCCGATACTTTCGAGCGGCGCAGCCGCGACACTTGCCGAGCCCGCCAAAGGCGGGCGACACTCCTCAATACATCAGACTTCCGGTGATGCGGAAACGGAACGAAACGTCTTTCAGCTTGACGCCCATTCCCATCACCTGTTTCTCAAAATGAATGCCGTTGATCCGGGCTGTGCCGGAAAGATTCAAATCCTCAAGCGCAACACGATCCGGATTGTTCAGAAAACTCCGGTGATTGCCGTCGCCCGTGGTCTCGGTCCACGTGTAACTGTTGAGATGCTCGGTGCGGACCTGCTCCTCCTTCCCGCCGAACGGGGAACTCGTCGCAATGTCAATACGGATATCCTCAATCGCGACATCAAGTTTCAGCAGAAGCGGACGGTGATCCAGCTCTCCCGCGAAAAGCGCGATATACTGATTCACCCGGCGGTCGATTTCCGTCTTCAGAAGAGGTTTGATAAACATCGGAAGCATGGACATGATAAATTTCCTTTCAGTCAGAGCCGGCGGTCAAGCGAACGGTAGTTGATGGCTTCAAAAATATGGTCGGATGCAATCTGCTCCGCCCCGTCAAGATCGGCAACCGTGCGGGCGACGCGCAGAATGCGGTCGTAGGCGCGGGCGCTGAGCCCGAATTCCGTAATGGTATGACGCAGCTGAGTCTTGGCGTCGGCTGTGATTTCACAGAACCTGCGGATCTCCGCGGATTCCATACGGGCGTTGCAGCGGACTCGCGGATTTCCGGCGAAACGGCGGTTCTGAATCTCGCGGGCGCGGATGACTCGCGCGCGAATCTGCGCACTCGTTTCACCGTCCGGAGCATTCAGGAGCTCGTTCTCCGTCAGCGAAGAGACTTCCACATGCAGGTCGATGCGGTCCATCAGCGGACCCGATATCTTCGCGCGGTAATCCTGAATGCGCTTCTGTCCGCAGCGGCAGACGTGGAGCCGGTCGCCGTAATGACCGCACGGACACGGATTCATCGCGGCAAGCAGAATGAATTCGCACGGGAAATCAAAACTTCCCGAGGCGCGGCTGATTGTCACAACGCCCGATTCAATCGGCTGGCGGAGAGTTTCAAGCACACTGCGTTTGAACTCCGGCAGTTCATCCAGGAAAAGAACGCCGTTGTGCGCAAGGCTGATTTCGCCGGGCTGCGGATTCGTGCCGCCGCCAAGCAGTCCGGCGTCGCTAACCGTGTGGTGCGGCGCGCGGAACGGACGGCAGCGCAGAAGCGGATGTTTGGAATCCAGAAGGCCGAGCACGCTGTAGACGCGGCTGGTGTCAAGAGTCTCCTCTTCCGTCATCGGCGGGAGAATTCCAGGAAGACGCTTCGCCAGCATGGATTTTCCGGTTCCCGGCGGACCCACGAACAGAACATTGTGTCCGCCCGCCGCCGCGATTTCCAGCGCGCGCTTCGCCTGAAACTGACCTTTCACGTCGGCGAAATCGGAGATCTGGCTCCAGTCCGGCTCCGCGAACACGCCGCCCGCATCGGGCTGAACCGGCATGAGCTCCCCGTTCACCGCCGCGACCGCCTCCTGGAGACACGACACGGCAAAGACGCGCACCTTGTCCGCCGCGACCGCCCCTTCGGGAGCGTTTTCCGCAGGCAGAATCAGCGTTCTGATCTGCGGAGCAAGCTTGCGGGCGAGAAGCGCGATCGGCAGAGCGCCTTTGACCGGACGCACCGAACCGTCGAGCGCAAGTTCTCCGAGAATCATCGCGGAAGCCAGATTTTCGCGCGGAACGATTCCGTTCGCCGCGATCAGCGAGAGCGCAATCGGCAAATCAAACGCCGCGCCCTCCTTCTTCATATCCGCCGGAGCGAGATTGACGAGCGTGTGTCCTTGCGGATGACCGTACCCGCAGGAAAACAGCGCGGATTTGATGCGGTCCCGGCTCTCTTTGATTGCGGTGTCGGGCAGACCGACTATCGCGACAATCGATTCCTCTCCGCGACCGGTTGCATTGAGTTCAACCTCCACGGCAACGGCATCGACTCCCGCGAGCGCGCCGGAAAAAGTTCTGGTCAGCATAATTTCATAAATCCCCGATTTGATAAACTCATTCTTTTACAAATACACGAATCCGGCGTATTTTACAAATGCGGAAACAAAAAAAAATCAAAAATCCGGAGGGAATCCGCAAATTCCCTCCGGAAGACTTCCGTTACGGAAGAAGAACCATGTCCATGAACTGATCCGAACGCTTCGGATGCTGACCGATTCCGGGCGTCAGTTCAATCCAGCCGATACGCTTCTGTCCGTCGTTCATGTTGACGATGAAGTTGAAGCGCGTCGCCGAGCCCGGCAGCAGTTTGAACGGGCTGATCGAAACCGGCGGAAGAGCGAGTTCGTACACCACGCCGTCCGCGGTTTTGCGGATCGCGCAGTCGCCCTGATCCGTCCGTCCGAGCGGCTTCGCAAGCGAATCGTAGGTGCTGGCGGAACCGGCCAGACGCATCAGCAGCGGCTTGCCCTGATAGAGCGAAAGCGAGTACTCGAAATCGTCGTCCTGATATCCGGCGGTTCCCTTCGGGGCGTTCGCGATCGTATCCAGCGCGAACTGAATGCCGTCACCCTGCCACGTCGAACCTTCGCCGAGCGTATCCACCGGATGGAAACCGTCCTTCTTCACCTCGATTGCAAGATAAAGGCGGTCGGAACTCCATTTGCTGCGGAACGAGACCGTATTCTTCTTCATGGCGTCGCTCCAGGGCGTGTTCTGAACCGAATTTTTCACCGTCAGAACCACCGGTGCGACATCCTGCCAGTCGGAAAGGTCGCCGTCAATTGTGATTGCTTTTTCCGCCTTCGGGACGAACAGCGCACGTAGCGGAACAGAGACTGTCTCGCTCTGCTTGATTGCGGGAAGTTCGACTTTCAGTTTGGCTTCACGCGGCGTCATGCCGATTTCCGGAACGGTGCGGAACGCAACGCGGTCCGTGCTTTCTCCCGGAATGTCGCGGAATTCCAGCTTCTGTTCGCCGTCGACAAGTCCCGGAGTCAGAACAGAGACCGTGCCAGAGAGCGGTTTCGCCGTGAGGTTTGCGACCTCAACTGCAAAAGTGTGCGGTCCGGTGATTTTCACGGAGGTCCGGAACGCCTTGTCGGTGATATTCAGTTTCGCGGAAGCGATCTGCTTCGCAAGTACTGCGGCGGATTCTTCGGTTTCGAGATAGACGGGACACTCGTTGAGTTCAAATGTCGTTCCGTCGATCCGCGAACCCATGAAATCGTAGGCGCGGAATTTCTTTGCGAATTCGATTTTCTCCGGCTTGCCGTTCCACTTCCAGAGAACCGCGGTTCTGCGCGTTCCGAGGTCGAAGATATAGCAGCGGTAGTTCGCACCGAGTTTCACCTGACCCGCCGGTTTTCCGTCCTCAATCCGGTCTGCCGCCGCACGGACGGCATAGAGATAGAGCGACGGCATGACGGTATCGCCGTTCTCCGCATTTCCGGGGCGGATGCATCCCCATGCGGTCTGGCAGTGTCCGCTGCCCATTGCAAAATGGAAGTAGATTTCCACGCTGTTTGCGAATCCGATGATTTCATTGCGGATGTCGCGCGCCGTGTTGACGACCGCTTCCGGGAAGATGCGGTTGTCGGGATATGCCTGCGGGAAAACGCGGCCGGCCTCGGTCGAGAAGAAACGGAAGTTCGGTTTGAAGCGTTTTGCCATCTTCTGAAGACTCTGCATATCCTCGCCGTAGTCCGGAAGCTCGGGAAGCTGGCGGTACGGATGCTCGGAAATGATGTCGAGCCGTTCCGCCACGCCGGGCTTGGAGATCACCGTCTCAATCCACGGAACAGTCGTTCCGCAGGAGTCGGGACCAGCGATTGTCGCATTCGGGTCTTCCTTGCGGATGACGTCCGCCGTGACATTGATGCAGCGCGCCACCGAGTCCGCATCCACAACCACCAGATTCGCCGGGTCCGGATTGGCTGTGCGCCCCGACCAGATGTTCGGCTCATTCAGAATCTCATACGTATCGACCATGCCCTTCACCGAACGGATTTTCTCCGTCAGATACGCTGTCCATTTGGAATAATCCTTCGGCAGGAAGAACGTTTCTTTTCCGCGCAGAACGTTGTTCAGGCAGTACAGCGAATAGATTCCCGCCTTGTGAAAGAGCGGAACGCTCTCAAACCCGGCTCCGTCGAAATCCCAGATTCGGGCGGAACCGAGACGGAACTGTTTCATCAGCTCAATGCTGACGTTGATGTTGTGGTCCCGCGCACTGGAAACGTTGATTCCGAAACGGCGGACCATCGGGCGCGGACGCTCGATCACGCCGAACGGGAGCACATGCTCGTCAATGCGGTCGCCCGTCTTCGCGGTCACATAAAGCGTCATCCAGCCGCGCGCAGTTTCCGGAATCTTCACCAGAATGCTCTCTTTCGCGGGCAGGTTCAGTGTCTTTTCCGGAGCGGAGGCAATCACCTTTCCGAAGACGTCCTTCACACACCAGCCGAGCGATGTTTTTTCCGCTTTCCCGGCGGATTCGAAATTCAAATTCGCAACAACCGGTTCATCTGTGTAATACGTCGTGGAGTTCTTGTTCAGGATTCCGGAAATCCACACCGCGGAGTCGTCACGGAATTCCGTATTCAGACTCTGACGGCAGGAAAGGTCATCAATCCAAACGGTGGAATTTTCGGGGACGTCGAAGCGCGGGAACACAAGACCGTACTGATCGCCGTAGCCGCTGCCGGGGCTGCCGACGATCCGCACGCCGTCAACCGGCTTGCCGTAAGCGGGGATGTTCAGCGTAAATTTCTTCCATTCCGTCCCGACCGTAATCGGTTTTGAATAGATCACGCCGTTGCAGGGAAACAGCGCCATATAAAGCGAAGTCGGTTTGTCGGCTTTCAGCCATGCGGAAAACGAAACTGGCTGATTGCGTTTCACCGGAACCGGGAACAGGTAGAGCTGGTTGATGCTGTTCGCCGGAGCCGTCACCTTGAACGAACGCTTTCCGGAATGCGCAGTCGTGGAATCCGATTCGACTTTCAGCGTGCCGGAAAAACCGACGCCGCGATAGTCGTAATGCTTCCCGTCCTTGTGCGAACCGAGGAATTTGATATCGGAATATGCAATTCCGTAAAGCCCGCGCTCCGCACCGCCGTTCGCAATGCGTTCCGTGACGCCGTCGATCTTCTCCTCCGCAACAACCGGAGTGAACTCGCACGCGCCGATCGTGTAGACCCCCGGCTTGCGGAACGTCAGACGCAGGCCGACATTTTTCAGCGTTGCCGGCAGATTCTGTTCAAACACAAATTTCTGAGACTCCTCCGACGCCAGGCAGATCTTGGAGCGCCAGTAGTGCTCATCTTTGCCTTTCGGAACATCGCGTCCCTCGAAATACATTTCGAACTGCGCATTCGGAACAGCACTCACTTCCGCAGTCAGACGCGCCCGCTTGTCCGGAATCATGCCGGAAACGGGAAGGCGCACTGTGATTTCCTCTTTGGGATCCGTTCCGAAAAACTTGCGCGTGTCAATCACCAGTTTCCCGTCTTTGACCTCAATTTTGACAAGGTCTCTTTTTTTCGCCGGAATCACGGAACACCCGCCGGCATATTTGCCCGCCGGAGTTTTCAGAGCTCCGTAATCCGGAGAAAGCGTGTAGCCGTTCCAGTCGGAAACAAATCCGAACACGGAAACCGAAAACAACGCCACCAGTAAAGATAAAGAAAATTTCATCGCCTGCATTCCTTGTTACTTTGCGGGAACCTCAGGAAGAAAATCACACGCTCCAACCGTATACACCGCGGGCGCGCGGAAGGTCAGACGCAGCCGGACGTCTTTCACCGTTGCGGGGAGAAGCTCTTCTATTTCAAATTTCTGCGCGGATTCTTTTGCATTGCATTTTCTGGCTTTCCAGAAATGCTCTCCCTTGCCGTCGACGACATTCTGTCCTTCGAAAAAGAGCTCAAACGGAGTTGCGGGAACCGATGACATTTCCACTGTCAGACGCGCCTTTTTTCCGGGAACAACACCATTAAGCGGAATCCGGACGGTCACTTCCGTTGCAGGGTTTTCGCGGAAAAATTCGCGGACGTCAATCACAAACTTTCCGTCCTTGATTTCCAGTTTCACCAAATCGGCCTTCGCCCTCGGGTCGATATGAATATTCCCAAAATATTTCTTTTCCGCTGTCTGCAGCCATGTTTTTTCAGGAGCAATTTTGATTCCATTCCAGTCGGGAACAAATCCGAAGGCGGATGCGGAAAGCATCAGGACGAATGCGGGGAGAAGTTTTTTCATTTCAACTGCCTTTCTGTGTTTTCAGGTTTTTATTGCAATTTTGTGTAGTACAAATCCTGCTCCGGCGTGGTGCCGTCGTACCAGGTTGGCCGGAATACCCTGATTGCCGCCGCATGACCGTCAAGCATCAGCATATTCGTGTTCAAACTGTGGTTCCAGCCCATTTCATTCGAGCTCCAGAAAACCACCTCTGCGGTGGCTCCGGAAAAACCGCAGGCGGCCTCTCTGCTTCTTGAATTGTCCACAGGACGCTTTCCGGCGGCGTTGTTCTCCGCAAGAAGAACCGCCCTGGACGCAGCCTTGATCTTGCCTGCACGCCTCGCATGAACAGAGGAATCCGTAAGATCAACCCACGAATAAAGCATTGCATAGCTGCGCGGCGAACCGATTCCGTTCTCAACCAAACGCCCGGAATCCGTCGGACACTGAAACACCTTCCACTTGTTGTCCGGCCAGCCGTCATCCTCGGAACGAACCTTGTAATTGAGAAAGCTTTTGCCGAAAACATAGTCCCAGTGATACTGTTGAGTGTACAGATGCGGCGCCCTTGCTTTATTGTTGTCGATCGGAGGCGCGATATAATCATCAAAAGTGGACTGATACATCATTTCCGCCGTCCCGAGCTGTTTCAAATTGGACATGCAGGAAATCGCCCGTCCCTTTTCCCTTGCGGAATTCAGCGCGGGCAGCAGCATACCGGCCAAGATAGCAATAATCGCAATTACCACGAGAAGTTCTATAAGGGTGAATCTCCTGGACGCTTTCCCTGCGATGCAGAATGGATTGAAGATTGATTTCAGTTCCATAATGCTGTCCTTCCTTTCATTGTATCTTTTCAAAGTTTTGTCTGTCAAGTGTTGAGGGGTGAGCGGGTTTCCTGTTTTCATCTTGCAAAATCCTTTCTGAGCAATACGTTTTCCCTTTCTTCGATGACTGTTTCATAATAAGGATCTCTGCACTGTTCGCCAAAGCGGTCTTTTAATGCAGCAGAACTCACGAATTCCATCGGCAGATAACAGGTGCGGACCTGCGGTTCCGGTTTCTCCACCATCTCAATCAGACGCTCGATCAGACGCGGAACCTTTTCTTTGAACGGCTCGAACATCGCCCCCAGAACATTCGGAGCCTCAAAATAATCGAACGGCAGAGAGTAACTGTTAATCAGCGGCGGAATGTTCCGGACTTCATTGCTGTAACAGTAAATCTGGAATTTTCTCGCAACGATGCTGGACAAAAAGAAGAGACACGCCTTCCGGTCCTGCGCAACGGCAAGGATTTGCGGAGCCGACCCGAACCGGATGAAATCCACTGCAACGCCGCATTCGGTCCCGCACTTCTTCGCAGCTCCGATCGGCATCTGGTCGCCGACAATCACAAAAAGGACATTGCGGATACCCTTTTTCACAAGCATCGCAAACGCATCGCGGAAACATTGGCAGTAATCCCGCAGGAACATATTGCATTCCGGATGCTCCGTTGTCAGAAGGAGGGGATAGTTCCGCACATAATCCGGCAGAGGCTTCTCGGGATCAAAATCCAGCGTGTAAAGAATCCCGTCCGCCTGGCGGTTCATAAGATTCTGCAGACACTTCTGCTCTTTTTCCTTGTTGAACCGCGTCACGGAAATCAGCAGCTGATACCCGTGTTTGTCCGCCTCGTCAAGCAGCATCTCCGAAGAGAAGCCGGAATAGACGCTTGCAATATCGGCAATGACAAGCCCGAGCGTTTTGCTTTTCCCTTTCTTCAGCGAACGGGCGGTGACAGACGGCTGATAGTTCATCTCGCGCACGGCTTCATCAATCTTACGCTTCGTATCTTCCGCCATTCGCGCGAGCGGATGATCGTTCAGATACATCGAAACGAGCGCTGTCGAGACCCCGACCCGCTCCGCGATATCTTTAATCCTTGTTCTCATCCGAACCTCCGCCATTTAAATGTGCTGTATCGTTTCAGCACTTTTAATTATAGCACATTTCCCTTGTTTTGTCAACCCCTTGTTTTGAAAAAAAAATCAAAAAAAAACGGAAGACACGGCGCCCTCCGTTTTTCATCGACGGAAAATAAAAATCACCCTAAGAGAATCTCAATCACGGAACGCCCCGCCGGACATGCGAGCTCGCGTCCACGGAAAATCAGCCGGAACGGCTGAATGCAGTCAACCGAAATCCGGTCGTTCTCCAGAACCAGCGAAATCCGGTTCCCGCCAAGCGGAAGATTTTTCATCCCCATCCTGCCGCTTCCGCCGGGAAGCCACTCAATCCGCTGTTCCGCCGCATCCATGCGGACCAGACCGACGACATTTTCGATCATCAACGCAATCGGACCCAACGCGGACCAGCCGCAGAAGTCCTGACGGACAAGTTCATTCACCTTGTTCGTCGAAGGTCTGTACGCCGTCGGCGAATAGCACTCCCAGATCGTGTGCGGAGAGAACTCGCGGAAAGTGCGCTCCATCATCTCGACCAGACGTTTCGCAAGTTCCGCCGCGAGTTCGAAACGCCCGTATTCCTCGCACGCCTTGACGGACATGTAGGCGACGGGCAGCCAGATTCCGCCGCGCCAATATGCTCCCTCCGGACGAAAATCGGGATCGTCGTGCGCCACGCTTGCGAACGGGAAATCGCCGCCGAGCTTCCGCGGATCGAGCAGAGAACGGATCTGCGACTCCGCCTGCTCCCTTGTCGCGCAATGCGCCGCAAGCGCCCAGAATGACGCCGGAGTCAGCACGCGGCAGAACCCGCTTCCGTTACGGTAACGGTCCAGAAAACAGCCCGTTTCCGGATCGAAATATTTCGCGAGCAAAGCGGTTTTTTCAGCGTATTCCCGCTCAAAATGTTCCATGGCGGCGCGGTCGCCCGCAATCGCGCCGATCTCGGCGATGCAGCGGGCGGAAAGAGCCTGCTGCGCCGGAGCGTCCACCCAGTGAATGGCGTCGTAACGGCCGCGCCCGCGCGGGGTGTTGTCCATGCCGGAGGGACAGCCCGCCCAGCAGTAGCCGTCGCGCTCGCGACGCCAGACCGGACGTTCCGCCTGATACGGCATGCGGTCGGGGTCAAGATTTTCGAGCCAGTTGTAATGGGAAATCAGGACGGGGAGAATCTTCTTCAGCCGCGCCTCGTCGCCCGTCTGACGGTAGAGCAGGAGTTCGGTCCACGCGAACAGCGGCGGATTGTCAAGGTGGTGGATGTTGATCGGATACCCCGAGCGCCCGTCGCGCAAGGCGTAGAGATTGTCGAGCGTGCTGCAAACGGGATACACATCGGCCGCATAGCGGCAGAACATGCCCATGAGACAGGAATCCCAGATCCAGATGCGGTCCCGTTTGCAACCCTCTCCTATGTACGGAGAGAAGGGAAGGGATTCCGTTTCATAGATATGTTCCCACGCCTGCTTCCACGCGAGATAATAAAAGTCGACGAGAGCGGGGTTGGCGTCATAAATGAGTTCCGGCACGAGTTCCCTGCGGAACGGACGGCTGTTTTCGGTGTAGTGCACTGTTTCCGGCATATAAGAATCCTTATCTTATGATTCAAGGGCTTCGAGAATCGAGAGCTTGCCCGGCGTCAGCGGCTGAAGACGCGTCAGCGCCTCCGCATAAGGAACACCGAGCTTCTGTCCGTAGAAAATGTTGATCTCCCTTTCTTCCCGGAAGAGCCAGGCGGGGGACTGCGAGCGGTAGAGGCCGATCATCTCCTCTTTCCGCTTCATCTCCTCTTCGTTCAGCGGGACGAAACAGTTCGGAGAATCGGCCATGCTGTTGCGGAGATAATGATAGAAGAGGACTTCGGGCCAGGAACCGGTCATCTGCCCCTCGGAGAGTCCGGAAGCGATGCGCAAAGCCTGAAGAGCGGTGTCCGCGGCCGCGGTATGATCAAGATGGCGGTCGAGCGGCCACTGGGTGATGATCGCGTGCGGAGGTTCCGCGAGATAGAGCTCCGCAAGTTTGCGGCAGCCGGATTCGGAGGCGAACGCGGCGCCGTCGGCTTCATCCAGCCAGACGATGTCCGCGCCGAGCTTCCGGCAGACTTCGCTTTCTTCGGCGCTGCGCATTTTCGCGCACTCCTCCGGCGCGATTTTCCCGACGAGACCGCGCTCGCCATGCGTCAGATCGACGACATGTAGGCGGCAGTTTTTCTTCCGGCTCAGCTTCAGCGCCGTCCCCATGACGGCGCAGAGATCATCGGGATGCGCATTGACAAAATAAATATGTTCCATAACAATAACCTCAAATGAAATCAGCGGGTGATGCAGTACGCCATTACGCCGCCTTTGAAAAGATCCGTCGCAACACGGAAACGGTTGTTTTCAACCCGGACCGCTCCCAGCTCATCCCCATCCGCGGAAAGTGCGGTGACTTTGACTGGACCATCCAGCGCGAGCTCCACTTCCGCGCTGCCGCGGCGGACCAGGAGCGGAAGGCTTCCGTAATCATCCACGATGCGGCAGTCCGGATCAAAAAAGGTATCGCCCGAGTTCGCCGTATCCGTGAGATGCAGCAGAAGGATTTTGCGGCTTTCGCGCAGCCCGTCTCCGTCCAGCGACAGCGCGGCGACGGTTCCGAAAGTATCCATTCTACGCACCGAAAGGATTCCGCCCGTCACAGCATCGCCTGTTCCCGTGAACGACTCCGAGCGGGGAGTGCACACCGTCATCTGTCTGCCGACGAAATCTGCGGTGATTTCCCCTGTGGAACTGACCGCGCGTCTGCCGGCGAGACTTTCCCGCCAGAGTGCAGAAACCGCTCCGGAAAGATTCGCTTCGCTGAACTCCCGCATTCCTTCCGGCAGACTCATTCCCTTCCGGTGCGAACCCGTGCGGACCAGAAGTCCGAGTTTCGTGAACGGTTCGGGAAACTCAAGCGGCTCCCCTGCGGTAAGAATGTTTTCCGGAACGGCAAAGGAGTATCCCTCTTCCGCCGGGCGGACGTCGCCCCGCAAAAACATTGCCGCCGTAATCCGGTCCGAAAGCTGCATGACGGGATCTGCGACCGATTCAAAGCAGCTGAATGCATTGCGGTTCTTCATGTAGAGGAGAACATTGTGCGAGTAGCAGAAACGGAAAATTCCCGTCCAGTCCTGCAATGCCGGATACGCGCCCATCACCGGCCCGGTCTCCGCACGGAAACGGTTCGGGCGGCAATGATTGTATTCCGTCACAAAAAACGGCTTGCCCGGAATGCGGCTTGTCGTCAGAACCGCGGGCAGATCCAGCCCCGTTGCAATCCCGGCCAGCTGATGATGCCCGTTGACCGTGCGTCCCTTGATGCGGACATCCACGCGGTGGTCGTGATAATAGTGGTCGTCTGTCACATCGAATTTTTCGCGCAGAAGCGTAAAGATTTTTTTCTGATGCCAGTTGATGCTTGTCACATTCGCCTGAAGTTTCAGTTCTTCTTTGACAAACGCCGTCAGTTCCGCGAGTTCTCCGCGCTTCAGCTCAAAAAGGAAACGGATGAAATCCCTGTCGCCCGTGTCCGCTTTTGCAGAAGAGCAGCCGTTTTTCTTTTTCCATTCCGCAAAGAGCTGAATGTGGCGGTCGCGCACCGCCGGTTCCGTATTCCAGTCCCAAAGCGGGTCATCCTCGTTGATCAGATTTACCATCACCAGAGCGGGATCCTCCGCCCAGGTAAGTCCGGTATACGGGTTGCGGTGCGTCAGCCATGCCCGGACGAACGCTTTCCAGTTCTCTCTTGCGCGCGGGTCGCTCTGAAACGCGCCCTTGGCATTCCGGTACGGCAGGTTGTCGCCACTCCGGAAACGGCGGCTGGCGTAGAGGTCGGTGACAACATAAATCCCCTGTTTTTTGAATGCGGCGAACAGATAGTCCAGACGGTCGAGATTTTCTTTGTTCAGCGTCACAGAATCTGCGGAAGCGGGATCGACAAGCCCGTCGTCATGGTGATGAAAGCGCACTGCATTGTAACCGTTGCGCGCAATCTGGCGGACAACAGAATCTGCAACTTCATGCGCGGGGAAATTCATCGTATTGCAGAAATTGGTTCCGAAAAGACGCAGCCGCTTCTCCGGAGCATTCCGGAAACGGAGCGTTCCATCCGGCGCGGGAACCGCCGCACCGTATTTTCCCGCCGGAGCGTCCAGCAGTCCCGAAAAATCCAGCGGGCTGCCCGGACGCGTCGAATTGCGGAACTCCAGCGGGAACCACTCCTTTCCCGCGACAATCTTAACCGAGCTTTCCTGAGCGGGAAAGAAAATTTCCCCTTCAGTAAAAGTCATGCCGAGAATCAGCCAGATCACCTGGCTGCTGTTTGTATGGAAAGTCACGGAAACCGGATTTTTTCCCGCTGGAAAAGGAAAAGTCGAACAATACACACCAAGCATACTGTCCGACCGCATTCCCGTCCATGCGATTGCCGCATTGGACAGCGGGCGCGGCCCCACCCAGTTGCCGCAGTCCCGGAGCCCGCTTACCGGAAAAGTCTTTCCGGAACCGTCGGAAAACTGAATCCGGACTTCCCCGAATTCATCCGGCGGGGTCCACGCGGATGTATGAAAAAGATTCAGTGCGCGGACCGGACGTTTCATTGAAACCGGAATGGTCATTGAGGCGGGAACTCCGCCGCGTTCTTTCCCGCCGACCGCCGCCGCTCCGCGCGGAGAAACCGCAAAACAGATTCCGAGCGGATTCACCTCCGTCTCCCGGAACATCGAAAGCGAAGCATCTTCCCCCTGAAGCGTCCACACCGGAAGCGTGCCGCCCGCGCGTCCGGAGAACGCGCGGTTGATAAACGGCTCCAATGCAACCGGATGAGAAGCGACCGGCTCGACAGAAAGATTCAGAATGAGCTCCGATTTTGAAAATCCCGTTTTTCCGGTGCGGAAGACAAAGAACACGGCAATGCTGTTGCTTCCATACTTTCGGTTGTCCTGAATCATCACATAGTCGCACGTCTGCGGCTTGACGACCAGCTCCTCCGCGCCGATCCCGCGCAGACGCACGGTTTTCGGATGTCCGAGATAAAGACGGGGGCTTCCGTTCTGCTTTTCCGGAATCGCAATCTCTTTTCCATCCACGGAAACCGCACATTTTCCAGCCGGCAGGGTAAAGCTCCCCGAAACACGGTTCAGCTGACAGGGCTCCTGCATGTTCAGAGTCGAACGGAACGCAATCGAACCGTTTTCAAGCGGAGTTACAGTTTCGGTAATTTCGCCGCGACCGCTTCCGGCTTCCGGCAGAACAAATCCGCGGAGATCCACGCCCGCTTTGCCGGATTTCCCGTCTCTCTCCTGCCAGTCCTTATTCGCAAACGGCTGCCATCTGGCATTCGAAACCGTGATTTCAAACGCAATTCCGTTGAATGTAAACGTCCCGTCCGGTTCGGTTTTCAGCGACGCCGGCAGCTGCGGCGCAGCTGAAACAAACGCGCAGAGCATGGACAATACAGCGGCAAAGATATGTTTCATGACTGAGTCTCCTTATTCCTCTGAATTACCAGTGTACTGCCGTGTCTTTCAGAATATTTTTGTAAATGAATTCCGAACCGACGACACCCGGCACGCGGCTGACAATGCTGCCGACATGGCCGTCCGCAAACGTAATGTTCACCTGCGTGTTGTTTTTGTGCGCAACCCACAGAATCCCATTCCACGAAGTATCGAAATCATACGGCGGGCAGAACGAATATTCGCCGCGCGTGATGACTCCGGATGCAACATGTGCGCTGTCGGCAACAAGCAGTTTTTCAGAAGGTCTCGTCACGCGCGCTTTTTTACTCGGGGTTCCCCATTTCCCCGGCATCATGCGGTAGGGAACACCGTAATCCGTATCGCGCCATGCATCGCGATAGGCTTCTTCGCTCGAAAACGGCATGGTCAGCAATCTTTCCTTATAGACTCCTGTTTCACCTTTTCTACCCGCGCAGAGAAAGATTTTCACGGTTGCATACTTGCTGTTTGCGAACTGCCAGCCCCAGTAATCCTCTTTGGAATTATCCGTCGGGCGGGTATAGCTTGAATACGGGAGGAAATCATCGTTGTCCCCCACGTACATATCCATCGCCGTTCCGAGCTGCTTCAGATTCGATACACACGACGACGAATACGCCGTATCCCTCGCCTTGTTCAGAGCAGGCAGAAGCATTCCGGCTAAAATTGCGATAATCGCTATCACGACCAGGAGCTCTATAAGCGTGAAACGCTTCTTCGCACCGTTCCGTTTTCCGTTCTTCTTTGTTCTGGTAATCATACTGCGTCCTTTCTGTGTTATTCTGTATTATTATCCTGTAAAACCTTTTACCGGTCCAGATCTTCCTGACTGACATTGTCCGCGCGCTCCTGCACAATAACGCTGTAATAGGGATCCGCTTTCTGACGCTCATAATACGCACGGACTCCTGCGCGATCCATAAACTGCGCGGGAACCGTCTCCTGGCGCAGATCTTCCGGATTTTCGATCATCTCGATCATCCGCCGCATCTCCCCCGCGACATGTTCCCGGAAGGGACTCACCAGAGCGCCGATCACCCGCGGATGCTCGAAGTAATCGTACGGGAGTGTATAGCTGTTCACGACAAGCGGAATCTCACGCACCCCGTTCTCCTTGCAGCAGAGCAGAAACCGGCGCGCGTGAACGCTCGAAAAGAACACAAGGCACTCCGCGTTCACCCGGCGGGCCTCCTCCAGAATTCCCGCAAGATTTTTATCCGGGAATTTGCAGCCCGCAAACACGACATCCTCCGGAACGATCCCTTCGCGGTCGGCGGCGGCAAGCGGGTTTTCATCTACGGCCAGCACGCGCCGGATTCCCCGTGCGCCAAGCTCGGCAAACAGCTTCCGCATCCCCTCCCGGTAGCTCACCGTGAACGAATTGCACACCGGATTCCGGTAATGCGTCAGCAGTATCGGATAGTTGCGCAGATACTCCGGAAACGGCGTCGAAGCCCCAAGATAAAGCGTGCACAGAATGCCGTCCGCCTGACGCGAAAAGAGGTTCTGAAGACACTTCAGTTCCTGTTCCCGGCTGTAACGCGTGAGGGAGATCAGGAGCTGATAGTCATACTTCTCCGCCTCCTCCAGAAGCATCTGTGAATAGAAGCTTGAGTAGACTCCCGCGATTTCGCCGATGACAAGCCCGAGCGTTTTGCTTTTCCCTTTCTTCAGCGAACGCGCGGTGGCCGAGGGCTGATAATTCAGTTCGCGCACGGCTTCGTCTATCCGCTGTTTCGTCTTCTCCGCCATCCGCGCGGAAAGCGGGTGATGATTCAGATAAAGCGAGACCATCGTCGTGGAAACTCCCGCCCGTTCCGCCACATCTTTGATCCTGACCCGCATTTCCAATCTCTCCTGTTAAAATGTTACATCGTTGTAACAGTATTAATTATAGCACATCCCCCCGATTTTGTCAACCCCCTGTTTAAAAGATTTTTTAAAAAAAAGAGCAAATTCCGCGCTTTTCTTAAGACGATTGAATCGTTTACTCTTGACTTTTTTAAATTCCGTGGTATTTTAAACGCGTGCAAATCCGGAATCTTCCCTGGTTCGGGATAGGATTGCATGGGATGTATTACGATTCTTTGGCAAATAATAAGGAGGTCGCACATGGCTTCAAATGCGGAATTCAATCTGAAACGGTTGGAGAAGACAACTCTTCCCATGGATTTCGTCCGTGCACACTCCGGTGAGTGGGATCACCAGGCGTGGCTTGAGTTCTGTGCTTCCCTTGAAGACAAAGGATACACGCCGATCGACCTCGATCAGGTCGGGCTCCTTCTGGAACAGAAAAAAATGGAATACTGGGCCGAAAGGAACTCGAAATAACCGTGGCGGATCGGGATACCAATGTCCGGGACGCGGCAGAAGCTCCCGCAAATGCACCATCATGCGGGAGTTTGTCAATCGTCGCAACCCCCATCGGCAATCTGGAGGATATCACCCTCCGCGCCCTGCGCGTTCTGAAAGAAGCCGACACCATTCTCTGCGAAGACACCCGGCGCACCCGGATCCTCTGCTCGAAATTTGAAATCTCCTCGCGCCTCGAAAGCTACCACATCTTCAACGAACACGGACGCACTCCCGAACTCATTCGCCGCGTCCGCTCCGGCGAAAAAATCGCCCTTGTGTCCGATGCCGGAATGCCCTGCATCGCCGATCCCGGTTTTCTGCTCGTCCGCGAAGCCGTCGAAGCCGGAATTGAGCCGGAAATCGTACCCGGCGTTTCCGCCGTCATCTTCTCCGTCGCGGCAAGCGCCCTGCCGTCCGACCGCTTTGCGTTCCACGGCTTCCTCCCCGTCAAATCCGGAAGACGCGCCGCACGGCTTGAGGAGATCGCAGCAACAAAGCTGACCGCGGTTGTTTTCGAATCGCCATACCGTCTTTCCAAACTCCTCAATGAAATTCCGCGGTACTTCGGTCCGGAAGTCCCGGTGGTCATCGTCCGCGAAGCCACGAAAGTTCATCAGGAAATCCTGCGCGGCACAGCCGCCGAACTCGCGGAAAAACACGGAAAACGCACATGGAAGGGCGAATGCGTCGTCATCATCGGCGCCGCATCCGGCGATGCGGAGAAAGACGGGCGCGCAGAAAACGGGGAACACGATGAATAAGGCTTTCTTCCTTGACCGCGACGGCGTCATCGTCGAAGAGGAACACTATCTTTCCGATCCCGCGAAGGTCCGGCTCTGCCCGGGATGCATCGAAGCGTTCCGCAAAATCGCCGATGCCGGATATCGGATCATCGTCACCTCGAACCAGTCCGGAATCGCGCGCGGATACTTCACCTTTGCCGACGTCGCCGCCGTTGAACGCCGGATCTGCGACTTGCTGGCCGCCGGAGGCGCACCGCTTCCGCTCGCATGGTATTATTGCCCCCATCACACCAAAGGCACAGTCATGGAATATGTGCGCGACTGCAACTGCCGCAAGCCGCATCCGGGAATGCTGCTGCAGGCGGCGGAAGACCATGACATTTCCCTGGCGGACTCGGTGATGATCGGCGACAAGCTTTCCGATCTGCGCGCCGCGTTTGCCGCAGGCTGTCCCGCCGCCGCGCTCGTCCGCACCGGTCACGGCTCGGAGCAGACTCTTGAAAAACTCGACCGCGATTATGCGGTTGCCGACCATATTCTTGATGCCGTGAATCAACTGCTCGCGCTTCGGAAAGGAGTTCCGCAATGACATTTGAAGACCTCAAAAACAGACTGGAGGACGGAACCGTTCTCGTTTTCGGCAAGATTCTGAACGCAACGCACAACGTCCGTGGATGCGGCGCGATGGAACTTGACCACCGCAAGGGATTCCGGATCGTCGAACAGAGCCTGAAACAGATCCGCAAAGCCGTCACGGCGGACGGCATTCTGATTCTCCAGATCCGCGAGGACCGTCTGACTCCCGTCTGCTCCTTCGGCGAGGAAGTTGTCACCGACCTTCCGGAAGAGCTTGAAGAAGAGACTCTCCAGAAGCTCCCGCGCTTTGATTTTTCCGCGAAAGTCCACGCCCAGAAAGTTCTGAGGAAACTGGGCTACACCGTCTGACCCGTCACCCCTGGAATTTCCGGCGGTACTGCAGAGGCGTTTCGCCGTTTACGCGGCGGAAAGCGGAACAGAACCATGCACTGCAGCAGTAGAGAAGCTCGTCCGCGATGTCGGAGACGGGCATATTCGTCTGTTCCAGAAGCCGCTTCGCTTCCTCCATACGCAGATCCATGAGATACCTGTTCGGCGGCGGAAGCCCCGCCTGCTTCCATTGTCTCAGGAAAGAACGGTAAGAGAGACCGTGCTGCCGGGCCAGGCTCTCCCAGTGAATCGGTTTCTTGAGATTGAGCTGGAGCCAGGCGACAATTTTCAGGATTTTGCGGGAACTCGCCGGAAGCGGATTCTCTTTTTTGTGATAAACCAGCAGAAATTCCTGTACGAGCCGCCAGCAGAGCATGTCTATCCGGTCGATTGTTCCGAACTCGTCCAAATGCAGAATTTCCGTCTGAATCTCACGGAAGATTTCATAAAACTCTGTTTTCCGCGGAAGTTCACAGCAGACAAAATCATCGGAGAACCCGAGCTTGACCAGCGCTTCCGTCATGGTTTTCGGATAGGAGAAAAAAAGGTATGAATAATAGACAACGCCGGAAGTTTCGTGCCATTCCCCCGGCCGTTTGAGCATGACATAGGGATATTCGCGCACCGAATATGTTTTCCCGTTGATTCCGAACAGCTTCCCCGCCGGATTCCCATCGAAACGCAGTCCGAATCCGAACGCTTCGAAAAGCTGTTTCCGCGGTTCCGGATTGTTGATGTAGCATCCGAGCGAACGCACTGCCGGTACGGTATGAAAGGTGCGTTTCAAGTGTTCCAAATGAAATTTTACCGTCCGCTCTATCATGCCGGTACTATATTCCCATTCCGGAAAAAATGCAAGCGAAAGAAAATAAAAAAATGGCGGGAATCCTATATTCTTTGGCGAAAATATATCTTGTCAAAAAAAACTTTTCGTGCTATAATATCTGCAGACAAACACAAAAACAAGTGAAAGGAAACCGGAAAATGAAAATTGTGCGGATTGACGCTTTTCCAAGAAGGTTGAAGAATAAGAACTTATCCCTAAATAAAGACTTGAAATGAAAGAAATATGTGCTATATTAC
>ERZ1673741.138-NODE-138-length-98681-cov-10.940665_pt1 | contig 98681 bp, 167 predicted proteins | sample MGYA00580209_ERZ1673741 | MGnify/ENA primary metagenome ERZ1673741 (study PRJEB41218, sample SAMN15661754) | gut metagenome | host: Homo sapiens | place: Canada: London | collected 2015-08-20/2019-03-30 | study: EMG produced TPA metagenomics assembly of... | reverse complement strand
TAGAATAGGTCAATAAGCAGATAACTGGCAATACAAGTTATGTAATGGATTATACTCGCTTAGCAGCGTAATAATCTGAACGGCTAAGCTAATGTCGTAAAAAGCTGGAGTAGAATAACTATAATTGGTTAGAGCGGGGGCAGCGGGAAAGGAGCTGATACCCAACCCCCTCAGGCACCACCAAGTTCAAGGCAGGAGTGCTATATGTAGGTTCGAGTCCTACTTCTACTACAAGAAAATTAGGTTTAATCAATAAATTGTTAATTTGAAATGGGATTAATTAATTTTATCAGAGAGAAACTTCCTGAACCCTTAGATAAGGTAAGTAAGGAATTACGAATGAAAGAGAAATTGATACAGCGTATCAACTCTGTCGTGCCACAGTGTTACAAGAACAGGTATCACTATAAAGAAGGTATTTCTAAAGTAAGAAACATCTTCTTCTTCTGGGAAGAAAGAGGTACAGAAATTCTACATCTTATTGATGTAGATGGAATGACTTCTGAAGATGAGAGAAAATTTCGTGAACTTGAAATAAAAGCGAGAAACTACAAAGAGCAATGCGTATAAGATATTTTGCCTGGTTTGACTCTAAGGCTGAACGTACTGAATTTATTAATATACTTAATCAGTCTCGTTCAGAGTCTGAAGCGATTAGTAAACTTCTCGATAAGTATCCAGACTTATCTATGTCTGCAATATCGGGAGTAGTAAGTAACTTTGTAAAAGAAATCAATAAAAAGTCATGAAATTAAATCATCCTGGAATCTATCGTGTTATTGGAGAGCAATTTGAATTGTTAGCCAATATAGTTGGAGAAGTTCCTTGTCTTAGGATTACTTCTGCACTGTTAATAAATGACCTTGTTCAAAAAGGAAAGTTTACAGTACTCTCTGAAGAATCTATTGAGATACAAACAGTATGTCAAAAACCTGATTCTTTTTTATTTCTAGAGTATGAATACTCAGAAATATGTACTCTACCGCCTTATAGACAATCTATTCGCGGTACGAAGATGCCAAATATTAGTAATGAACAACTAAAGGCATTCACTAACAGATATCTTGAGGATATTAAAATTCCTGGTAGAGGAATTGAAGCTACAAAAGCATACATCCTCAGTGTAACTGATTTCAATTTAGCACAGATAAATGTGCTAATGCTAAAAATAATTAATAGCACTCGCTATGGTCGTAAATAGTCTCACCGCATATCCATACTTAAGAGGATGTCCTATAAGATATTCTCAAGTAAATTGGAGACCATCTTGGTATGTATTCTTAAGAATACAGAATCGAGAAATTAAAAATACAGAATTCCACAAATTCTTTGATAAACAGAACTTAGCTAGGATAATATCATGGTTTGACATGAACATAATACAACAGATTGGCATAGCTTCTAAGGTTACTTTAAAAGTTAGAATTAGAATTGTCTGTGGTATGGTGAATAAATTACCAGTCGAAGTTCTTACTCGCGACTTAAAGATTGAATTTATGGAATGTATTTGGGACGCTTTTGATAAACTATATGACGAGTGGAATGAATGGCATTGCAGGTATATACTTGGATTACCATTCTAAGGGTATAGGGTCTTGGTTGACCCTATACTCACTAAAAAGCCCGTGATTATGACAGATGAAGAAAGACAACAGCTTTTCGATCTGATCAAACAGGCGAAAGAAGGTAAACAAATTGCCTTCACAAAGCTTTATGAGAAGTATAATCGAATTATATATAATACGATATATCGTATTGTTAATAATAAAGATGCTGCAGATGATTTATTATCTGTTACTTTTATTAAAGCATTTTCAAAGCTAGAGAGTTATGTTAACAATATTTCATTTGAAATGTGGTTAAAAACTATAGCTATAAATAGTAGTATTGATTATATTAGACGTACTAAGAAAGAGAATGCAAATTATTGGCTAGACGATAGTACTAGCACTGTTCAATTGAGAAGTTCGGCCGACTACTCACCTGAAGATAATTATATCTTCAATGAAACAGATGAGAGACTTTCAGATGCCTTTAGCAGACTCCGGTATAAGTATCGTCATATACTTGAACTACGAACAGTTCAGAATTTGTCTTACAAACAAATATCTGAAGAACTTGGCCTCACAGAGAGCCAGGTAAAATCCCAGCTTAATAAAGCTCGAGAAAAGTTAAAACAATTGTTAAACTAAAAATTTACAAACATGTCAGCAATTTGGATTATTGTGCTATTAATAGTAGCATTTGTTCTTGCGAGAAACTTTCGCAGTGACAAGATGTGGTGGATTTATATCTCCTGCATCATAGCTGGCTTGTTAGTAGGTATGTTGAGTAAGGAAGTAGCCGTGCGTTCAGGGATGAATAAACAAGATACTTCCATTACTCAGCTAGTCAACACCGTTGATAACTTCAATTCTACATGCACACAAAGCTTAGTGTGTACAGTGACAGAAGGTACTACCGATTGCCTATCTGGGGTTGTGAGTAACATGGCAGAATTGAAATTAAAGTTATCAGACGCATTGATTAGTAATATCTATACTAACGGGCGTGACTCACCAGCAATAGAGGATGATAGTTGACCTCTCTAAATATTCTATCGACTGAACTAACGTATTATTAACCACCAAAAATTATCAAAATTATGGCAGAAAAAGAAATGACTAAAGCTGAAAGAAAAGCAGCTTTGAAAGCAGCAAAAGCAGCAGCTAAAGAAGAAGCAAAGAATGCTGCAAACAAGAAAGAAGGCAAGAAAGAAGACAAGCCTTCTGATGACAAGGGAAACAAGAAAGAGAAGGAAAAACCTTCTCAAGTAGAAAAACCGGCAGCTGAGGCTCCTAAGGATAATAAGGAACAAGGTCAGACACCCAAAAAGAAAAAAGACAAAATTCCTACTATCATCCCTGAGGATGTTTCTCACGAGAACAAACCTTCTCCGGAAGAGAAAGCGCTTAAACGTGCAACTGCTCTCGTAGGTGGTATTACCGGTGCTGGTATTCCTGTAGGTTCTACAGCCTCTTCAGTAGATGGAAAGGCTATGTTGTCATTCGTAATGCAACAGCGTTACGCTAACAACGAAGAACTTGCAAAGCGTTATCCTGAAGTATACGCTGACATCAACCGTACTATTGATGTCGTAAACTTGTTAGCCCTTGTTGACATACGTCAGGACTTATTCAACCGTGGTGAACGTGGTGAATTGCAACTTATGATTGATGCAAATCAACTCATGCCGTTACAAGGTATGGCTGAAATGTTGGGCATTAAGCTCGCTCCAGCTAAAGCATTACCGGGAGGGGATGGTAGCCAGTTGTCTATTGACTTTAATAAGTCAGAGGTTCCTACAGAACTTGCAGAAGATGCTGGTAAGACTATCAAAGCACCGGAGCTTGATCCTAATAAGATCACTACAGATGAGGAAATTGATGCAGCGTTGACTTACCTCATCAGCAAAGAAAGAAACGTTGCAACGAACATTGTTAACACCGTAGAATGGTATCGTACACTGCGCGGCCTGAAAGAAACTAATGCCGATAAGAAGTTAGCATTAGACGAGATGACAGTAGGTGATTGGATGAATGAAATTTTCAGCCGTATCAACCCTGTTAGCTTGCTGAAAGGCCTTGGAAGCTCAGTATACGTATATACTTCACAGACTGGTTCTCCGTGTATGGCACACTCTGTACTGCACAATCACTTGACTAAGGCAGGTTGGAGTGAAGAACAAGTTGCAGAAACGGTTCGCGCTCTTATCAATGAGAACTTCCGCTTGAAGCAGAAGGACAACAAAGACCTTAAACCTGAGTCTGATAAGGCTATTACAGCTCTTATCTCTAACTTAGGTGAAGAGTATATTGATAAGTTGTTTGCAGATTGGTCGCTCGATTTGACCGGTGTAGAAGAATCTAAGAAGAACCAACTCGAGAATGATCGTAAGATTGCTCGAATGGTTATAGGTTCTATCAAGACTAACTTCTTCGGAAAGGATGAAAGTCCTAAACCTGATGAATTACGTCTGAAAGTCGGTCAGATTATCAATCTGTATCGTGATCCGGCTTCTCGTTTGGCAGCATATTGCCAGTCATCCATCACAGCTCCTACAGAAAAGGAGTATCCTGAAAAAGGTGGAGACAAACCGGCAGACGAAAAAAAAAACTAAGCGCTTGGCGTAGGTTTTTAAAGTTTGTAGGTTTCGTAGAAGAATAATCATTCTCTAAAACATCATAATCAATATGAATTTTAGAATAATTACGGCTGTCGGCATGTTCATCGCCAGTTGCATAATTGGCTTTGGACTGCGACAGACAGTCACAGTAGTACAGGCAGCCCCTGTAATTCCTTCACCTATAGAGATGCCAAAATTCCCTATAGCAAGTAGTGAAGTGAAAAAGTCTGTCGAGAAGATAGATGTCGAAGTAGACCTATCTACATTAGAAGTATCCGTGAAAGGAACAACAGACGCAATTGTGAATGTAAAGACTACAGGTGAACCTAAACCCGTAGTTAAGTGGAGAACAAAGGTAGTAGAGAAACTGACTTCAACAGGATATCCGAAAGTACGTAGTGTTAGTAAGGTATCTGATGACGAATCACCAGTAACTCCATTATCTAAAGTAGACTCCTATGGTAAGTAATTTAGTTATACTAAAACAAATGATACGTCTATCACGTATCATTAAGGACATGAAAGAAGCTCGGTGCAAACTGAGCTCCATCATGGCCCAATCCGCTTACTTCATAGTAGAAGGAGATCAGTCTGATATCATTAGAAATCAGACTAAGAGTAGTATAGGAAATTGCTTATATACTGAAAAGTACTTACGTTTGTCTGTAAGTAATGCTTGTAAATGTTTGGACGGATTTAACGCAAGTATCATGGAACCAGTAGATTATATCAGTAGTAGTGATGTAAAAAACAAGTTCGTTGATATTTGTAAAGGTAAAAGTATTGTTGCAACAATTAATCTTACTTCTGGTGAAATTACCTTGTTAAAACCGAAACATTCAAATGTAGCTGAAGAGAAAAGCTCAGTGGAAAATAGTTGATGACATTAACCACTATAAAAACCTATAATTATGTCATAGTTCGAGAGGAGCAAAACTATAGCGTAAATCACTCCAGGGAAGTCATGCGGTAAAGCATATAATAATGCTGGTCGCGCCCGTTAGGGAGCTTAGAGTCATTTCTCTATGGCCCGAAAAGATACAGGATCCGAGAATATGTTAGCAGCTAACACTGTGAGATTACTCAAAAGGTAGGATGATAGGCCTAAACGTCTGAAAAACGGAAGGTAAAAGGGGGACAGAGTGCATAACCCTCTATAAGTAACGATATGATGAGAACCGTACTGGCGATTACTGTTACTAAAGACTCGTAGTTTAAGAGAAGACACACTGAACTACAAAACAAGCAAGGAGAACGAAATCTTCTATATTACTCGTATGTATTATCAAGATATGAATCAAAAAGGAGTATAAACACGATGATGAAACAGGAGCAATAGGGTTCCTGACTTATCCCTTTGGAAAGGATAGGTAAAGCCGAGAGGCATAAGGTTAGTTTCACCTTAAGAAGCAGCCAACTCATGGAAAAAAAGAGATAGCAGAAACGCGACCACCGGTCTCCAAAATCGGTCAACAAAAGCGTAACTATACGCCCAGAAAGGAAAAATAGATTGCTAACTATAGTGTTCAGCACACATCAGCTGTGATGCAGTATGCAATTGTGGATACTGGAACTTGTGCTTATGAAGGTAGTAAATTACTGATACTAATGTAAGGGTAACCGTGTTATGGTACACACTATGTAAACTTGACTGATTATCGTGGAGCAGGAGCCAATCCTGTGCCTTATGGTAAATAGGGTCCTCGTGAAGGTGGATACGCAATGTTCCAAGGATGAAGTAGGGGTGATGTATATGAGATTGATACAGCCTTTCAAGACTGAAGTGACTCACGTGCTTAGTCGTTCGTGTGAGTATAATTGAATGAGGAATGACTAGTCCCAGATGGACTAAGCGGTTTGAGGGCGCGATAACCCTGATTCTAGATGCAGTGACCTTTAGCAAGTCATATTATGCAGCAAAAATACACTAAGGTGACGCAGAGAAAACACCTATTAAAAAACGGCAGAGCTTATAAGTTTCAAGATATGTAAACTTCGTCTTAATATAATGCAGTTCAATCCAGAATTGTTGTTATTAATAGATGTACTTAGATTAAGGAGATACAGAAGACTATGTCATTAGGTTAGGAGTATAAGATGTTATACTATATTTACTAATGTATCTACGCTGAATAAAGCCAGCTATGAGTAAATGTGCTTTAATGTTTAACCTTTAATAACTGGGAAGTTCAATGATAGGTCAGAAGTATAAACATACGTTGTAAGTATGGAATATGGAGTCCGAGTCACCCCGACTGCCAACCGTTATGCCGACTGTTAAGACACTCGTAAAGTATATAGCAGCAACTATATATGTAAGAGAACGCTGAATCGTTAGCAACCTGTTGCTACTTCTTATACTGTCTCTATAAGGGTAGTAGTACACTTATGTGAAGTATCCATAAGCAAGACAAGGGAATGATGAAGGGTGGAAATCCCAATATTCGTGCAGTATAAACAAACAAATCCTGGAAATGGTACAAGTGGGTCATGCTATAAGCAATGAGCTTGTGATTTTAGTAACGTTAGATTAAACGACCCTCATTCGCATAGAATGTTGTAATTCCTATATGCCTGTAGACATACCAGTTGTTGATGATAGGCTCTGTATATTATACTAGTACAATACTTATGCTAGATTATATGATATATAGTACGGACGTTTTCGTATTGAAAGTTCAGCGCAACGTAAAAACGGTCTGAATGAATACGCAAGAGTTGATAGACTTTTTGTAAACAAATAATTCTATCTACAAACATACAAAGTATTTTCATATCTTTTTATCAGAAGTAACTCTCAGAGTATTTCTCATAGATTTTTCAAATTTATTTTCAAAGTAAACTGAGTAGATTATGTGATTGAATTCACACTAATATTTCAAAGCTTTTTAAAGCGGTGCTATATAAGACGAGTACATTAGTAAACAAATAATCGAAAGGTGGAGAGCATTAACAAAGTATTAACTAAAAAACTAAGAAGAGTTTCGTATTGGTGAAATCAAGCACGGACTCAGAAAGGAAACATTCTTATGGATAATAAAGTATCTGCACCAGTAGTGAGTGCATTAGTAGGTAACCAGAGCGTTGCCTCTCAGGTTTTAGCTCGTTACCGGGCAACAGCAAAAGAGTATGGTCGCTATTTTGGCGAACAAATCTATACCGTAGTAGCAACCAATCCTGACCTGAAATGGAAGGAAGATGTGCTCAACGACAAGAATACTTTACGGAAAGAAGTCAATATCTTTGTAGTGAAGGCTATTGACATCTTAGACGTTAAGTTCATCGCTAAAGACTTAGACGGTGAGCCGAAAATTATGTTGAATCCTGACGATAACGACCCGAACCTTGTGTTCCAGTTAGTTAAGCCGGAATTTAGCAAGGCAGACCGGAAAAGTGTAGCAGAATGTATTGAACGTATCGGCAAGAAAGGCAGCCGCCCGATGTTCTTTGCAGCAGAGGAGTTGTCTATGCTGAACGAAATGCTGGCTATTCACAATCGTGGTGTCCTCAACTTCTATGAGGAATTGTCTCGTAAGTATCTTAAACTTAGTGAGACTGTGCGAGACATGATGGATCAGTCAGCACGTATGGAACTGGAATACCAACGGCAGTGTGGCGTAGTTTCTGATGAATCTGAAGTTACACTCCAGGTAAACTTGGAAGAATCTGCAGAGTAAGTAAGCTATGAGCAGAATATCTAAATCTAGAGTTGATCTTCTGCAAATACTTATTAACACTGAGCCTACCATATTAGCTAAAGTTCAGAGTTGGGACGGAAGCTCTAAGATAACTCCTAATGCTACTTCTGTAAGAGAGGATGGTCAGGTCTTCTTTTACTATGGCAAGGGACCTTTATGGTGGCAACGGCTATTGAATACTTATGAATCGGTGAGTATTCTTGATGTAGCAATTCGTATTGCAGATGCAATAACTGGTTCTGGTGGAACTAGGAATGAAATAGCTTTCAATGGTATTACACAAGCATTACTTGAGGAAGCAGTAAAAAATCGTGATCTCGATTGCGTTATAGATATCTTATTTGATAACTTGAGAACGGCTTCGACTGGAGAGCTGCGATCTAAATACATCAATAAGGAAGCTATTGAAAAATTCGCAAAAGAGAAGGGCCTAACCGGTAAAGTAGTCATTAGTGATAACACTTTTGGCTTCGCTGGTATTGAAATTAGACCAGGCGTAGTTATACCTGTAAAACTAGGCAAGGTTAAAACTTTATAATATTTGAATTGGAATATTATCTAAGAAACTATATATTTTCACGGGGTGAATTGGCCCCGTTTAAATACAGTACTGTAGCTCAATTGAATAGAGCATCAACCTTCTAAGTTGACGGTTATGGGTTTGAGCCCCATCAGTACTACACTAGTAGACGTAATTTGGTCAAGTATTAACTTAAAAAAATCAACTTGAACATGAAATCAATTACATCTAAATATATTATTACACGTCGTAAAGAACTTAGTAACGAGATTACTAAATACTGGAATATTATCAAGAATGAAAATGTTATCCCTACGGGAGCTAAGCGTAACTTTGATTTGAAAGCGCTGATTCTTGACATCCAAGCAAAAGCAGAAGAACGTATCCTGTTAAAATTGTACTTACAGTGCATCAATATGGGTTATAAGAAGTTCTCTGAGTTACCAATAACTAATAACTATCTTGATATCTTTACTTTGTCAGAGAAGCAAGAACAGTTGTTTCACTTAAGTAAGATTAAGACTCTTGATCCGAAACTTAAGCGTGCTAAAGGCAAGAAAAACTTAGATAAGACAGAAGAATTAACTTCTGCCTATATTAGTAGTTTGAAGGCTAAATTACAGCTGGAAATAAATGCCTTAAATAAGAAGATTGAAGACTTCAATAATGGTGCAGAACTTAGTATTGAAGAAGCACCGTTATTATTAGCAGCATAAAAAAATGAAGAAAGTATATTATATACGTAAAAGTTTTTTTGAAAGTAGCAGTAAATTTGAGAATAGAGTAAATTCTATTCTCAAAGATATTGCTGATAACAATGCCATAGATTCAGTAAGTTGGAATAACAAAGCTGTCATGGTATATTATGAGATAGAGAAAAAGAAGCCGGCAATAAAAGGCTTTAGTAAATAACCATTAAAATTATCAAGATTATGAAAAAGAATAAGAACTTTAAGATAAAGAGACAAACTTTAAGAAATCAGAAACGATCAGTTAAAGCTAAAAAGCGTAATTATCCCAGAATAGTAGTAGGTAGCAAGTTCGTCAAGAAACACTGTCCAGTAGAGACTACAAGGGATTTCGAGATCGGTCCGTCTTTAGTAACTGTAGTTAAAGATGGGAAAACAGTAGAATGGAACTCCTGGAGTTCTAAACAGAAACAACAGCCTACTAAAGTAGCTACTGAAGCTATGAAGGAGAATAAGGCTATAGTACAGTCTAAGAAAGAACGTATCAAACAAATTCTTATAAAAGCAGGCTATGATCCAACTGTGAACTATACTCGTAAAGAGAAAAAGAAATTTACCCGTATAGTTAAAGACAACTTATTTGTCAAAGCTAAACCTACTGCGCTTACTACAGAGCAGATAAAGGATAAATTGAAAGCTAATCGAGCAGCTAAAAAAGCTGAATTAGCAAGTAGAAAGGCTAAACTTGCAGAAATGCAAGCTAAATTTAAAGAGGAAGCTCGTAAGCCTTTACCCAGTAAGGAAGGCAAACAAAAAGGCTTTACGGCGGCTGAATTAGCTGTTAAAGAGAAGCCTAACAAGCGCAAATTCAAGTATACTGTACAGAGAAGACGTAGTGACGATGAAAAACGTGTCTATGACTTCAAGACAGACTACTTTATTGCACTTACAAGAGACGATGCTAAAAAGAAAGCAGCAATAGAAGCAAAGAAGTTTAAGAAAGATACTTCATTTGCCGGTATTACTGTACAAGACATAGAAGGTGATAACAACATCATCTACTATGACGGTAAATCGTTATTAGCAGCTTAATTATTAACTAAAAAATTATCAAGATTATGGGAAAGCAGAATTATACAGAGTGGAAATTAGCAGAAGCTAAAAGAATCAGACATAAAGCATGGAAAGATGAGCGGGATAAACGCTTAGCACAAAGTGTAGCTGATAAAGAAAAGAATAAGGACAAAAAGCCAGAAGACTGGTTAAGTCCGAGATTGAAAGAGCTTCGTGCAAAGAAAAAAGCACAGGCCAAAGAACAAAAAGCTAAACAATTAGCAAAACAAAAAGAAGCAAGGCTTCGTTTAGAGAAACCTAAATGTCCCTTGAAATTCTTATCATTCTATGAAGGTAGAAATAAGAACAGAAAACAGCATGTTGGAGGCTGTAAAGGAAAAGATAAAAGAACAGCCGATATAGCATCTAGCCGTAGCTATTATCGCAAGATAATTAAGCCTATGCTTAGAGCAGCTTAATTCTTCGTTTTTTTTCATGAAGTTCTTGTACCAGAACTGAAATGGTACTGTTTTCCGTGTAGCTTAAGAAGAGGTTAGAGCCGCAGCAAAATGTAAGTCTGTGTGATTGTGTCAGTTCGAGTCTGACCACGGAATCTAACTAATATTTTTGATATGATTATACGCGACAAGAAGGTCTATGTATATGATATTGAAGTATTTCAAAATATCTTTCACTGTTCTATTAAAAATACAGAAACAGGAGAAATATATAAATTTGAAATCTCTGAAAGAAAGAACCAGCTAAGAGAATTAGTAAAGTTCTTTAAACAAGTAGACTCTTACATAAAATGGGGTGATTTTTATACTACAGATTTAGAAATAAAATCTGAGGTTATCTTCTGTGGATATAATAATCTGCATTATGATAACCCTATAGTAAATTATATTATAGAGTATGAAGATAAACTCATGAGTTATAATGTAGCTACAATATGTAGTTCTATATTTAACTTAAGTAGGACTATTACTACTTCTACAGAAGATAATATAGAAGCTTGGAAACATTGGAAGTATCAGATTTGGTTTGATACTTTTGATTTACTTACTATGCTTTACTCTAATAAACTTAGAGTAGGTTTGAAAGAAATCCAAGTAACTATGCAATATCCTAATGTACAAGAATTTGTATGTGATTGGAGTAAGCCTCTTCCGTTAGAAGATTTTGACAATATGATTGATTATAATATCAATGATATAGAGTCAACTGCAGAGCTTTTAAATAGATGTAAGAAAGATATTGATTTACGTATAGCTATTGAAGATGAATATGGAGTACGAGTCCTTAGTAAGGATGGTGTAAACATTGGAATGAAGATCTTAACCCAAAAGTATCTTGAGAAAACAGGTTTAACCTGGTGGGATATTGAAGGATTAAGATCACCAATGGATTATATACCACTAAAGGATGTAATACTACCGTTCATTAAGTATGATAGTCCTATTCTACAAAGAGTATTAGATGATATGAAAAGTCAGATAGTATCTCCTGGTAGGAAAGGTTACGAAAACAACTTCATATTTAATGGTTTGCGCTATACTGTGGGAGTAGGAGGGATTCATTCTAAAAATGATCCTGAAATCATTATTCCTAAAGAAGACGAAATGCTAATAGATATTGATGTTGCTTCACTATATCCAAGTATGCTAATAGAATATAAGTTCTATCCTAAGCATCTTGGTCCAGAATTCTTAGAAGTATATTCTCAAATTAAAGATGAAAGAATAGAAGCTAAGCATAATGGAGATAAAGTGAAGAATGAGACATTAAAGTTAGCATTGAATGGTTTGTCAGGTAATCTACAAAATCAACATAACTTCTGTTATAGTCCTTTTGCAGTGATGCAAATTAGGATAAATGGACAGTTATTATTGCTAATGTTAGCTGAAAAGCTAACGCAAATAGGATGCCGAATCGTCCAGGCAAATACTGATGGTTTGTTTGTATTACTTAAGAAAAGTATATATGAACAGGCTAACAAGATTTGTCGAGAATGGGAACAACTTACAAGACTTACTCTTGAAGAAGAGCGTTTTGAAGCTATGTACCAATATGCAATTAATGACTATATTGCAGTTAAAGAAGGATATAAGGAAACTAAAAATCCTGATTTAATTAAGACAAAAGGTATGTTTATTACTAAAGTACTATTAGGTAAAGGATTATCTGCAAAGATAATACCCGAAGCTATTATAAAGTACTTTGTAGATAGTATACCAGTAGAAGACACTATAAAAGGATGTACGGATATACGTAAATTCTTGATGTCTGAGAAAACTGGTAAACAATGGCATGTTGAATACATGAACCAAGAACAACAGCGAACTAATCGTTTCTATGCATCTACTAATGGTGGATACTTATGGAAATGGAAATATTCAGATAATACTGATGCTAAGTCATATCAGAATATGCTTACTGCATCTGGTGTTACTCTTTTGAATAAGTTCGATGACAAACCAATTGAAGAGAGAAAGATTAACTATAGGTATTATATTTATGAAGCCTATAAGATAATCCGAGACTTAAAACCGTTACAACTGAGCCTATGGGATTAACAAAGGCTTTACCAAAATATTTCAAAGAACTATAAGCTCATATTTAAATATGAGAATATGATTTTAGAAATAGATACTTCTATCTTAGATAGAATACCCAACCTAACTATTAATCAATTAGTATTCCTAACTATCGTATTGAGTGATATCAAAACAATCAATCAAGACATTCAGAGACTTCTCAGCCTAGTTAATGAAGAAGAAATACGAGAGTTAGAGCATTTAGATTTAATCTCTATCCAGTATGATGGAGATACCAAAGTCATAAATAAAACAAATAAATTAGTTGAACTTCTAAAAGAAGATAAAACTATGTTTGATGAATTTTATGACCAATTTCCAGTTTATGTTATGAGACCTGATGGAACTAAAGGTTTCCTCAGAGCAAATGTAAACAAATGTAGAAAAGAGTATAATCGCATAGTAGGCAAAAGCAAAGCTATGCATCAACATCTTATTAATTGTCTTAAATTTGAGATAGATAACAAGATGATGACTGGTAAAATGGGTTATATGAAAACTATGTGGAAATGGCTCACTCAACACGAGTGGGAAACCTATGATGAACAAATGAAATTAGATAAACCTTCAACCATAGATAACTATAATTATGGAACAGAACTTATCTAAAACACTACCATTCCGTCATATATCTTCAGCTACAAATGAAGCAGTAGAATATATACGTAGAAGAAAAAATCATGAGATTATTTCACTACGTACAAGATGGAATAAGTTCAATAAATCCTGTATGGGTGGTATTGAACCTAATACGATATATACTATAGTAGGTATATCTGGTAGTGGTAAATCTTCATTTGTGAATACGCTTGAAACTGATTTAATAGATTTAAATTCTAAACAGGATGTTATAGTACTTAATTTCTCATTTGAGATGTTAAGTTCTAGGCAGGTAGGTAGAAAAATGAGCAGTAAGCTAAGGCAAACTACTGCAGAGCTATACAGTGCTAATAATGAATTAGATGATGATTTATTAGCTAAAGTTGAACAAACTTCTCAACAAATAAAATCATATCCGATATATTATGTAGATACACCGGGTACTGTTGACGATATAGCATCTACTATAAACTATTTCTACGAGAATAAGGCTAAAGGCAAGAAATTTGTGATTATACTTGATCATACTTTACTTGTTGAAGGTCAAGCTCGTGAAACAGCCCTGCAAGTGATTTCAGATTTACAGAAACTATTTATCAGAGTAAAGAAGTTACCTGATACTACTATAATTCAGTTATCACAGATGAATCGAAACATTGAGAGTCCTGAAAGAATTAATAACCCCTCTATGCATTATCCAATGCGTAGTGATATATCTTCCGCTGATACTATATTTCATGCATCTGATTATGTTATATGTATCCACAGACCGGAACTACTCAATATACAACAGTATGGACCAAATCGTTTACTAGTGAAGAATAAAGTCTACTTGCATATACTTAAAAATAGGGATGCAGGAGAATGTGCGATATTAGAGTTTGATAACGATTTGAAATACAATAACTTAATTGAGACTATACGAGATGAGGAACCAGTGATGAAGATTTCGTTTAGTAATAACAATTAAAAAGGCTGAAAATTATGAAAACATATACATTTAAGTTACCGAAAAACAATAAAACTGCAGATATCTACAAAGAATCTTTGATGAAACGTGTTGTTAACGCTTATCCTTGGTTAACAGTAGAAAGTAATTATGACTATCCTAAGTGTACCTATGGCATTGAATATGCTGGTGCTGGTGATTATATTACTCTTGGCTTGAGTAAGACTCATAATATTGGATGGTTGCCTAAGGAATGTGCAGAATGTCCGTTCAAGTGCTTTGCTGATGGTAGCATTAACTTTGACCTTGAAAAAGAATTCTTTAACGCATTGTCTGCACTTGATATTTATGCTAAGAAGAATTATCCTTTTAAGAAGGATTATGACTTTGAAGATGAATTCGGTACACCGATTAAGATTTTTGATAACTTCGTACAGATTGGTTACGACATCATCCCGATTGCAACTGGTTCATTGAACCATTTGAAACCGAAAACTAAAAAGACTATTATTGATATCACGATTAAGATTAAAAATCGTGGTTTATTCTAAATAAATATCCAAACTATCAGAAACTACCAAAGCGTTCTCAGAGGATACAATATAATTAAAGCTTTATGATTGTATTACCGAAAGAGAAAGTAAAAGCCAAAGTAGAGAATCCTCGATTCTTAATTATATTTGGCAAACCAAAAGCCGGTAAAACTACTCTAGCGTCTAGATTAGATAACAATCTAATCGTAGACTTAGAGGGTGGTTCTGAGTTCCTCGAAGCTCTTGCTGTACAAGCTAGGTCTGTAAAAGACTTAGGAGATATTGCTACAGCAATTAGAGAAGAAATTAAACAGACCGGTAAGAAACCATACAAATATATTACTCTAGACAATGCCTCAAGATTAGAGGAGATATGTCTTAGCTATGCAGCGCAGTTGTATAGAGCAACTCCTATGGGTAAGAATTACTCTGGAAATGACGTAAGAACCTTACCTAATGGTTCTGGTTATATGTATCTACAACAAGCTGTAAGAAAAGTTATAGATATGTTTAGAGATTTATGTGATAACTTTATACTTATTGGTCATACTCGAGATAAGTTGATTAATAAGGAAGGGGAAGAGTTATCAGAAATGTCCCTTGACTTAGTAGGTAAACTTGCTAATATTATATGTGGCGAAGCAGATGCTGTTGGCTATGTATATAGAAAGAGAAATGAAACTCATATCTCTTTCGAAGGCGGAGATAACTCCGTTAGAGAAGCAAGAGCGCCTCATTTAAGAGGTAAGAACATTGTTATTGCAGAAAGCGATGAAAACAATGATATTAAGGTATATTGGGACAAAATATATTTGCCTGAGTAACTTTTAACAGTATTTTATATCAGTTTAAAAGATTAAGTTATGATTTATAGTACAGAATTAGCAAACCAGATACAAGAGAGTAAAAATAAGTACTTAGAAGCAGGTATTCACGATAATGTGAAATTTGTAAGTGCTAGAGTTGATAAGTCCATTAATGGTAATATCTTTATTGAATTTAAATTCGAGAAAGATGAACAGACTATGACACATACTGAATGGGAGTCTACTAAGAAACCTATGGAATCTGAAGAAGACTTTCAGAACAGAGCAAATAGACAAGTAAAGCGTATATTGCAGATACTTAGCTGTTTCTATCCTAAAGAAGCTCTCGTCTTTGCGGGTTCATCATTTAGTGAATTTGCTAATTGGGTTGTTAATTTGCTGAATGCAGCAAATAAAGATATTTTACTTAGAGTAAAGATAGTTTATAACAATAAAGGTTATACTACATTACCTAACTATTGTAAATTTACTTTCATTGAACCAATGAATTTACCTGAGGGTCAAGTAAGTAAGATTACAGAATTGAATATTGACGTCTTTGTTCGTCCTATCACAGCAGATAAGGAAACAACAGATGTTAATCCGTTAGATAAGGTAGATAAAGGAGTAGCAGATACTCAGAACAACGATTTGCCATTCTAATATAACCTTTTAACAGCTTGCCTACGCTAGGCATAATATAGCGATACGTGAGTAGCATGCCGCTATGTGAGTAATTCATCAGTGGTATGACTCTTAGAGGAATCTGATGCAAGCCGTGAAAGGCGGTGGCGAATTACAAAATTCATAGATTCGTAATAGCATGCACTCACGTTTATAAGGAAGTATAGCTCAGTGGTAGAGCAAGTCCGGTGGATATAGGAGATATAAGTCTGAATAAACCTGCGAGAAAAGGCGATAGATTTAAAGGTACTATAGATAGGACCATGTCATGAGTTCGAATCTCATTACTTCCACTTAAAAATTATATATCATATGTTATATGACACTACGAACATAAAAGATGAAGAGAATATTAATTTAGATTACATATTATCTAAAGTAACAGAGTATGATATATATTCAGCGTATATAGGTAATTTTAAAGTTGGCATGATATATAACAGTCCATTTAGAAAAGATAAAAATCCATCATTTGGATGTTTCTATAGTAGGACTACTAAACAGTTAATGTTTAAGGATCATGGCACAGGTGATTGTGGTAATGTAATTAAGTTTGTTTCGTTACTTACTGGTTTAACTAATTATTCAGATATACTGAATGATATAGTTAATAAGCTTAAGATTACTAACAATACGCAACTCGTTAGCTCTAAGCAATACATACCGTCAACAGAGACAGTAATTGGTGTAGTAAGACAAGACTTTACTCTAACAGACATCAATTACTGGTCTCAGTTCAATATTAGTACTACTACTTTGAAGAAATTCGGAGTAAGTAGTATTAAATATTATTTGTGTAATGGTATTGTAAAGGGTATTTACAAGGATACGAATCCTATGTATGCTTATAAGGTATATAATCATTTTAAGATATATAGACCTTTAGCAGATAAATATACAAAGTGGCGTAATAACCTGACTGAAAACGATATTCAGGGATTTAAACAGTTACCTAAAACTGGTGATATACTCATTATAACAAAGAGTATGAAAGACGTCATGTGTTTATACGAAATGGGTATTCCTGCGATAAGCCCATCATCAGAATCAACTTTTATACCTGACAAGGCATTAGAACAGCTTAAGAAGCGTTTTAAACGCATTATTATAATGTTTGATAGAGATGAAGCTGGTGTAAAATATCTTCGCAAAATGAGCCTTAAAACAGGCTTAGAAGGCCTATTAGTTCATAAAAAGTTTAAGGCTAAAGATATATCAGATGCTATTAAAGCAAATGATTTTGAAACTATAAAAAATTGGCTTTATGAAGAAATTTATTAAAAATATAGGTAAGATATTGTCTTACCCTGTTAAAATACTTTTCATTATGTACTGTATTCCTGCATTTTTAGTTGACTATATTGCTCAAGTACTTGCTGGAGAAGTAAAAGCTTGTCATGCAAAATGGAAGGCTGCATGGAGTATTATCAGATTTGTAATGGATAAAGCTATAAAAGGCGAACCTGTTACATTAAAAAGTACATTTGGAGCTTCTACTAAGAATGATTCTATAACTTATTGTAAGAGTGTAGTCTTATCATGATGTTATTTGTAAGAAGAAAAAGTACAAAGAAGCAAGGAAAAGTAAAAAACGCTACTCCAAATGAATATGACGGTATAAAGTTCAGAAGTAAACTTGAAACCTATACATATAAGAAGCTGAAAGAAGCAAAAATCAAGGCTGATTATGAAAAGCACAGATTTGAACTTCTTCCAGCTTTTACTTTTGGAGGAAAGAAATATCGTCCAATGACTTACTTACCTGATTTTGTAGGTGATGGATTTATTATCGAATGTAAAGGCTATCCTAATGAGGCATGGCCTTTACGTGAGAAACTATTTAACTACTATTTGTATAGACGTGAAATTAATGTAAAGTTTTACATAGTTCATAATCAAAAACAAGTAGATGAGTTAATAAAACATTTGAAAGGATGTTGATTTTCTATACATTATTAGTATATAAACTAACAAGAAATTTGCAATATGAAAATATGTGCAATTAGTGATTTACATGGTAATCTACCTAATATACCTGAGTGTGATGTACTATGTATAGCTGGTGATGTAGTAGAGTTAGTTGTTCAAAGAGATAGTGATGAATCAGATAAATGGTGGAGTGTTACTTTTGTAAACTGGGTAGATAAACTTCCTTGTAAGAAAGTAATAGTAGTACCTGGCAATCATGATATCTATATTGAACGATTGTATGATAGTTTAGATAAAGATATTACACTTCAGCAATTCAAAGATAAGATGTCTATACTTACTGATAATAAGGTAGTATTTCTTATTGATGAACTCTATGAATATGAAGGAGTTACTTTCTATGGTACTCCTTGGATAGCTCCTATACACTGGCAAACATGGGCATTTGAAGATGTTAATGAAAATAGTTCAGAAACAGATGGAATAGAATGTCCATATGAAAATATACCTGAATGTGATATTCTAATCACACATGAAAATCCTAATTATAATGAGAAGCTTGAACATTACTGTTTCGGTAAGTACAAGCACCATTTCTTTGGGCATTGGCATAATGGTATATCCTATGGTCATCTTAATCAGTATAATTGTAGTATATTAACTGATAGTTATATTGAAAGGGAAAGACTTAAAATAGTAACAATAAACTTTGAAAAAGATGAATCTAATAAAGCAAGCAATTAACTATACTAAGGATGCTTGGAATAGCCTTAAACTTAGTACAAAGATTAATAATTTCTATGTTACAAAAAATACTGAACATGATTCAAATATATTGAGTTATGAAGAAGGTATATTTAACTGTCTTAAAGAAGGTAACATAGAAGGAGCATATAGATATTTTCAGTTGATTGAAAATAGTAAAGATGCTAAAGAGAGACTTGAACGATTCAAAAAGTATTTAGAAGAAGAACATGATAATTGATAAACCGTATTATGAAGATAACACGAGAATATCAAATTCTTCTATTGGTTGGTTTCTAAAGAAGGGTCCTTTGTATTTCCGTAATATGCTCGACGGTAAAGAAGAAGGATTAAAGTTACCACAATTAGAGAAGGGTACCATGATTCATGAATATATACTTCAACCAGATGAATTTTGGAAAGATTATATTATTTTAGATTATGAAGTACCTAAAGTAAAACAACAAAAAGATTTCTGTGAGAACTATGCAAACTCATTAGAGCTCATAGAAGACGATAAGAAGATTGCTGCATATAAATCTGCATATAGCAACTCAAAAAGCTCTGAAATCGTCTTAAAAGAAGCTACAGAGCTATGTACTCGTTATGCTGACTATATAGAAGCGTTACGAAATGAAAAATATAACAGAAAAGTAATTTCCTTTGCTGATTTGAATATGTTAAAGACAATTAAGTCTAATATCGATAATCATAAGAAAGCAAAAGAATTACTAACAGATATACCAGGAGTAGAATCTCATAATGAGTTTCATATTAACTGGACATTTCCTATTATGACTAATAGTCTTAAGATGGATGAAGATAAGATTTGGTATGCACCTTGCAAGTCTTTACTTGATAGATGTATATTCGATCATGTCAATAAGAAGATTATTTTAATCGACTTAAAGACTACTTCAGATGTTTATAACTTTAAGCATTCTGTAGAAGAATTTGGCTATTACAGACAAATAGCTTATTATTTATTAGCTATTACTTGGTATATGAGAGATCAAGATATTGATATTTCAGATTATGACTGTGAAGCCTATATAGTTGCTATTCAAACAAATGGTAGCTATGAAGTGAGAGTATTCGATATGTTTAATGAAACAGAGTTAGACTCTCAAAAAACTATCATTATCAATGCATTAACAGAACTTTCATACCATTATCGAACTAATAACTGGGAGCACACTCTTAGCTATTACGAGGGGGATGGTACTGAAAGGCTTGAATGATGTTAGCATTTATATAGTTCCGTTATTAGACGATAATATTACTTGGAGTGATTTAACAGTCGAAAGTGGATATATAAATGCTTATACCACAGATAAAAATAGACCATTTTTAGAAGAAAAGGTTTTTTTGATATATGATAGTAATGTAAATACTAAGGAATCTATGAATAGATATAAGAAGTTTAGACAATTAGATTCCTTATATAACACTAAATATATTACTATAAATAATAAACACTATATGATTTATTGTTTTAGTAAGTTAAAGTATAAAAAAGATATTAATAATCTTCAGTTAGTAGGTAAAACATCTACTATAGATGCAGCATTAGAAATAAATAGATTCTGGACAAACGTGCCTGTTCCAGAATTAGCACAAAGATTATTTCTAAATACTTATAGATTTGGTGAGTCTATGAATGCAGAATTACCTGAAGAAGATTATTATAGTTATGAAGAGTGTGATGAACTTTCATAACAAAATAAGGCTGAGTAACTTAATACTCAGCCTTTTCTTTTTATAGTATATCTAGCGAATTGATAATTTATATAGAAACTTTTTAGAAATTCATTAACTGATTTTGTAAGTAATTTCTTTTTGCTTTTGGATCGGTAGCTTCTATTATACTCTTCATAGGGGTTACTTTAATTATATTTCTAAGTATTACTGGCCATCCTTTATATGGACCTCTGTCTATAATTGTAAATGGAGTTCTATCACCAACGTATGAAGCAGGATTGAACAGATTTATGAAACTAGATATATTATCAAACCAATTGAAAGCTGCTGTTGGAGATTTTATTAAAGAAATAAACTCAAACGGATTATACATGGTTCTGAATTCAAAAGCAGAACGCATTGCTAAATAAGTAATAGATTGTGTTAACCAGGTATCATAATCATCATCTCCATCTACTATAGAAGCAATAGCGAGAGCTACAGATGTAGAAGCTGCTATAAGTACTAATTCATTTAATGTTCTTCTTACAGCATACTATTCATAATCTTTTAAATTATCATAATCTGCTAATAACTATGTAATAGCAAAATGTCTTTGACCTATTACATTCTTTAAAAACTTACTAGTAGATCTATAGTATCCTTCTTCTTCTACTCCTAAATCTAGATTGAAATGTCTTCTTTTAAATCTATCATGTAGGGCAGATATCATAAAATTTCTATGTAATACTATATAAGATGCTATAGCATTGGCATGGACTGCTGCCTTATCAACTTCTCTTAATGTACCATCTATTCTTTGAGATAATATATTAATTCTATTCTTTACATCATTCTATAATTTATCAGTAATGTAGGATTCATATTTGCTCTATATATGTACATTACCATCCTTATCTTCTACAAACACGTCATATAGAGTTACTGGTAACTATTCAAAATTATAACTAGTAGAGTTAAATTTGTCAATATATTGTTGTTTAGTCATAAATCCTTCTCCTTCGACAAATCTATAGCTATGATATATACTTAATAATGTATGACTTTTAACAGTATAATCAGACTGAATATAACCCATAAACCAGAAATTTTGATTTAAAGCCCTTAATACTTGACTCTGATCAAGTCTACTAAATATTTCATTATTATCTTTTACTACTTGATTTAATTGCATTAAATATGCTAATTTTCCTTTAGGTACTGGATTACCTATGTTAGCAAGCATGTCTGGTAGCTATCTAGCAAATTCATTAGAAGCAAACTTAAGATCATTCATATCAAAGAATCTACCCATTTTAGCTTCCAATGTAGTATATGATGCATCTGTGAAGAAAGATGTCCCGATAGACCATAAGTTACCTGATAGGTTTACTTTAGTAACAAATCCTCTTACTATATCTAAAGTCTTACCTATATTAATTTCTTTATCTAATATATTTATAGTAATAGGAGTTTTATTCCTTCCATACATTAATCTATCAACTAATAACTGTGCTTGTTTATATACATTAGATGATCCTGGAGTTTTTAATTCTTTTTTAGTTCTTATCTAAGTATTTCTAAGGAGATTTAATAATAGTTCTACATCATCCTACTATTCAACCATATTGTTATAATTGGCAGCCATATTGTAGTATGATATAACTGAAGCTACAGCATCTGTTGAAATTTCATTAGTATCGTCAAGCATTTTTATAAATCTAGTAGGAATTACCTTGATTGGATCTCCATTTGGCATAGTAGTAAATTCTTCTACGTAGTCCATATCATCTACTTTAGTAGTAGCAACATCTTCAAATACGTACTTTAAAGCATTTAATACATTGTCTTTTCTTCCTAATACCTACATAAATCTGGCAGGTATTTGTGGCATTCTATCGTCATTATTAAAAACCATAAATGATATAAATTCATTAGCCTTCCTCATTGTATCAGCTAAATCATCATATAGTTTCTTTAATTCCGGTTTACTTGTTATCTATCTATATGCTTCACTATTATCATAATATTTCTTATTTGGTTGTATAGCAGGTCCAGTAGAATCCCAATCTTTATTAAACCAATCAGATTTCTCGTCTATAGTAGAATATCTACTTATAGGGGCATATTCTGTATACTATTCCAAAAATTCATCTTTTGGTCTGAGTTCAGTATAATATGAAGCAGGATGCATTCTACCTTTTCCATCTTCATAATGATTTCTATTAAACCAATCATTATATGCACCTGTTCCAGAATCTCTTGCAGCTTGACTATCTTTATAATATTGTTCTGTAGGAGTTACAACAGCAAAGTTATTAAAATTATTACCACTGTCATCTATTTTAACCCAATTATATAAATCTGCAATATCCTAATCTAGTTTTAATAATTCTCTTTTTTCAGAATCAGACATTAAATTAGGATCTATATTTCCAGTTTTAGGATCTCTAAATAACTGTTGAAATTCTCTACGCTTCTTAACTGCTTCTTTATAATCTTCAGACTATTCAATTTTTTCTAGATTATCTAATCTATCATAGAATTCCTAAGTATACTATTTCTTTAGATTTCTAGATTCCCATAAATGCAGCTAATTTGATCCTTCCCCATATCTAGAAGCTACTTTAGCTCTATCTTTATTATAACTATCTCTGTCAGTTTTGTACTTCACATGACCTTGAACTACTTCATTAAAAGCAGATAGTTCTTCAGCTATCTTTAGATCATCACCTGTCTTTATACTACCGTCAAGATTATACCTATTAGCAAGTAATGATTTTTGTCTGCGTAAGCTAAGTAATGCATTAAATTCTGATTCAGATAGCAAATTGTCATACTCTACCCCATCTATTGTAATAGGTTCTGTTATAGTGTTAATATAGTTATTGATCTCATTTATGGCATCTCTTGTTTTCATGGATAACATTTTATTCCTTGTAGTATAATATTCAGATTTATACTTCCTATTAGCTCTCTCTGAATAAAATTTATTTACTCCATCAAACCATTTACTCTGTATATCTTCATTATCTGGCATTATATACTGATCGTGCTCATCCTTCTATATGCCCAATTTATTAGCTAATTTATCAAGATACTATTTTTGTTCTTTCTTAAATTGTCCTTTATTTATAGGTGTTACTCTTAATCCAGTATATGTTCCATCGTCGTATTTCTCATATAACAACTTCTATACATCATTACCATATTTATCCTTTACTATATTTAATTGTTTGGTAAGGTCAATACCTACTTTTAAGGTATCTCTATCAGTTTTATTCATGGTATTCTGTAACATATTTGCTATGGTTTGTAATATCATGTTATCACTATTAGTAGCCATACCAAACCAATTCATAAATATGTTTACATCATGTTTAGGATCATCCAACCAAGTTATTGCTTTATCTATGTACTCCTACGGAACAGCTCTAGATTGCAGATAATCCTATAAGAATTGATATCCCTTTTCCTTTAATACATTAGTAAATCTATTGTTTACTATATTAATCTGCTAAGTTATATCTGCAATTTGCTATTTTATTTGTGCATAATCGGGTAATTCTTTAAATATATCTGTAGTATCTACTACATACTAAATTTGGTCTATAAGAGGTTTATAGAAGCCTATATAGTCATTAGATAGTTGCCTAATCTACTTAGCATTAATATCCTCTATTGGTCTAGATAGGAATGTTATACTCTCTCCTATAGTATCATTAATGTGTTGTACAAACTGTAGCATTCCCTATTCTGTTTCAGATTTAGACAATTGGGATATAACAGTAGACAGTTGATTCCACACTTTAGGATTCTTTATAGTATAATGTTTAATGGCATTCAATCTATCTTTAAGACCTTTCTATATTTTGTCATACAATTTAGATATCTGCTATATAGTTCTCATATCATGCTATGACAATTCTGGGATATCATAATTTAAGTCTATCTAAGCAGACTATATATTACTATCTAGTATTCCTAATATAGTAGGAGTAAGCTATAATTCTCCATTTTCATCCTTGTCATAAATATATTTTCTTAAACCTTCTGAAAAAGTAATTGATTTAGCCTTTATAGCTTTGTCACGATCACCATTATAATAGTTTAAGAGGTCTGAAAACAACTTAGAATCATTACCATTGGGAGCTTTATCTAAACCATTACCTTTATTCTAATCCCAAAGATAGTAGGCTTTATTTTCACCTACTATCTTTACTAACTCCTTCCATTCTGGAAGATTCTTATTTGGACAATATTTATTCATATTATAAATTACATATAAATTTGTTAATCAAACCTTCCACTTCTTCTGGAGTAGTTGGATTCTCTTCACGTAACAATTGAGCAAATTCTTCTACTTTACTATTTATCTGATTTTGTTTATTTAATAAAGTATTGAATTCATTTTCAAATACTATATTACTCGGTATAATTTCACTAGAAAACATGTCAGCCATTTCTTCATTAGAGTATGCATTTAGATTGGTTCCGGTACCAGAATATGCTACTAAAAATTCTTTATCCGGATTATTTCTAGCATATTCATATAAGTTATGTATCTGCTCCATTATCTATTCTTTGGTTCTAGATGGTTGAATACGTTTAGTTAAATCCTTTGTTATTATAGCATATGACTGACCTTGCGGACCTTCTGCCTAACCATAGATTGCACCAAAGTTATTCCTAGCAGTCAATGCTGCTCCTTTACCATGTCTGCCCTATGTGTTAGAACCAAATACAAATATCTAATTGCCTTCTAACTATGTTATCTGTCCTGTATAGGTTTTTCTAACAACTAAGTTTTGATTGTCTGTTAAATATTCTCTTACTTGTTGTATTGCATCTACTTCAGTTTGCAACTAGCTATCGAATTGTTCTTGACTCTCTTCTTCATTAGCAGATTCTTCAGCTTCTGCCAATACAGTTCCTTGTTCACTTTCATCTATACTATCCTGATCATATTCAAATATCATATCTTGATATTCTTTAGCATAGTTCATGTTTTGATATGGAGGAAGATCTGTAATTAAATGAATATCCGAGTTTTCCCAATTAGGTTTGCTATATTCATCAACCATGTCAGCCAATGCTTCTTTATTATTTAAAGCTTCAGCATAATCCCATACATTTTCTTTATTAAAGTCAAATTGTGTTTCTTTACCGTATTCTACTACAGTATGTCCTTTATACCTATATCCTTTTTTTGATACTAAACCATAAATAGGAATATAGTTCAATCTGTTTGTATCTGGATCCATAGCCTTTTTATAACCTATTAGAGAATATACGTGATAATTACCAGGAGCATAACCTAACCTATCATTTATCTTAATGTAAGGATAGAATATAGGGAATTTTTCTTCTACCAACTAACCTTTGGGAGTTCTAACTAACATATTTATCCAGTTACTAGGTCTAATTGCAGCTTTATTTGTTTTATCTTGTCTTTCTCCAAGTATTATATTGGGAACAACAGACTCGTTATTTAACGATACAGAGTATAACATGACTCCATTTTTGTTATACAAGTCTACAGGTCTTACTAGTTTGTCATTCTACCAGTTATTTAAGAATAAATCGTCTCTTACTATGGACTAGTCTACTCCATTAGATAATTCATCTAATTTAGTTTGTATATAATCTGTATATCCTATAGATTTTCTATAACTATTAGGTACATATTGGAAAAATGAATTCATAGTAGGATTATCTCCAGATGTAATAAATGCGTATATTACTAGGTCTTTGAATAGCTTACTAACTTGTGGTTCTGGATCATCTATTAGTTCTCTCCAATAATTTATAAGATTATTAGCCTAAGATTGATCAGCATCAAGTAAGGCAGACGTGTCAATAAAATCTAATCCATTATAATCAATATTAGGAATAAGATAATTGATAAAGTCATTGTTGATGGTTCCGTCGTTGTTTAGGAATTTACTCAATCTAGGGTTACCTTTAAGTATTTCCTGTTTGAAGTTATTTATACGTTTAGCCATAGACATTTTTCCAGTAAACATACCTTCTATATCTACACCACTCTGTTCTATTAACCGATTAAAGAAACCACTTTTGATCTATGCTTCCATACCAGATATTAGAGCATTTAACAATTTAGAATCAGCATTATTTCTTCTTCCAAGTAATGATAACAGTATATCCTTTTTATTTAAGAAAGTGTCTGTATTTCTAAGTAACAAGTTCTTGAATATGGATGTACCAAAAGGAATACTGTTTTCAGTCTTCTTAGCTATAAATGTTTCATTATAGAATCTATCTATCTCTCCATCAGCGAAATTAGGATCATTAACCATTGCCCACATACCATTATAGTATGTCTACTGTTCTGCAAATGTTTTACCTGTCTTCTTTGTGTCTATTTTAGAATACTTAACAAGATTTGCTAAAGAATCGGCATAGGGTTTCAATGCTTTCCATGCATAGTATATACGAACTTGTTCTTCATTAAAATTACTAGCATCATCGGGATCCATCTTGAGTAATTCTCTAGTCCTAGAAGTATACTTACCATCCTTGAATTCATAAGTTTTAAATAGATCAGAATATTCCTGTGCAGCTGTAATATCTTTTTTATTGATAAATTCGTATTTCTTCCTGTATTTCTTAGTAGGATCATACTTATCTAATACTTCTTCTATAGCCTCGTTTTCCAGTTGAGTAGGAGTTTTAGTCCTATCAATACCATATTTACCTTTAGTCTTAATAACAGCCTCTGCCATTTCTTTAAGAATAGGTTGTGCTATGAAATAAAACGTTTGTTTACCTTTACCAGTACGCAATAAGAATGATACCATATTGTATGTCCATGAATTTACATTCAATCTTACAATATAAGGATCTTTCGCAATATCTACAAAGCCGTTAATCATGGCGGATAGCCAATCTAATATTCTTCCTCCTTTAACCATGCCTTCAACAGGAGTGTCGTATATTCCTCCTAATTCTTGTATATCTAACGCAGTAGTAAATGCATTATCGACCATTTTTAATTTAGTTAGCTAGGTTAGTATATGATGAGCATTATTCAATGCAAATGGACCAATACCAGCTTTACCACCTGTGTATTCTGCTTTTCTTGCTTCTTGATAAGTAGGAGAATATACTTCAAATGGAATAGGATGATAACTATTAGGACCCTCTATATCTCTAAGTACCTCTTTAACATTCTCTGTAGCATTATCAATAGATAATTTAAGAGAATTAGTATTATCTTTAGTAAGTAATACTTTTAAGTAAGCGTCAAGCATTTCATTCTTAATAGAGTTGCGTACCTCTTCATACTTAAAAGAATTGCCTTTATTATACTTAATACCTTTATTATTGTATGCAAATCTAGCTACATACAATTTATCAATATCAAAGTCAGAACCAGTAAGTTTAGTAAAATCTTCAGGTAACATTATAGTATCACCCATTATTTCAGGGAATACATCTACGAATCTCAATGCTGAGATTGATGCTACAGACTGGGTAGGAATACGATAACCAATAGCATTAGCTGTAGCTTTATCACCTATTACTTCATGGTCAATAAGCCATTGTCTTGCTTCTCTAAAAGTCATTCTTTCGTAGTCAGGTATAATATGCTTAAACAGATTTATACTTACCACTGAATCCATAGAACCTTCATCATTTATGGATTTTAAAGCTCTACCGCTATTTATCATATTAGGTGTTATTACTTTATTAGAAGTAGCTTCTAAACCTAATGCAGATCTTTGAATGAAAGCTCCACCAGGCATATGTACATCTATAATTTGTTTATTAATCATAGATATAAATCTGCTTTCTAACCATTTATTATCAGATAGAGCTGATAGAGGTATTATAAACTGATCATTTATTGTTTTAAGTCCAGATAATACATTGTCATTAGCATCTGATTCTCTAGCATCATCCTCTAGCATTTTAGCTAATTCAGTTACATTCACACTTCCATCTCTATTGAATAATTTATCAGTTAGATCTTTAACACCCATGTCAGATAGTTTATTCAATGAGTTCATGATAGTGTCTTTAATCTATCTACCTGTAACTTGTTTTCCTTCTACTCCATAGAGATCATCCATACGTAGATTAGAGAGATTTACTTTCATAAACTACGTACCAGCCATTTGTTCCTCGTGAGTATGAGGATTTGTCTCTAATTGCTGCCTCAGATACTTAAATTTCTAAGTATATGTAACAAGATTGTTAAAATCATTTAGAGTATTTCCCTCTCCGCTCGTAAGTTGATCAGTAATTCTAGCACTTAATACAGTCTGACCATCCTTAAGTTCTATTTCACTATCTTCGGCCACTCTGTAGAATTTCATAGGAGATCTAGAACCAGCTTTAACTGCTGAATCAAATAATACCATATCAACAGGTTTATTCGGATCCACCATTCTATCATATAAGGCTTTTATATCTCCCGTAGCTATACTTTTGAACAATGGGAATAGAGCCATTTTATTAAAGTAAGGTATACCTAAACCAGGTATTTCATTAAACCTAGTACCAAATGCCATATATTTCATAGCATTTAATATTACCTTATTAGCTTCTGCGTATAATTTAGGATCTGAATCCCATAAATCTGCTGTATCTTCATTAGTGAGTACTTCAAATGCTTTCTTTATATCAGGTGACCATACACCCCTCATTCTAAGTAAATCTCTAGTCATATTAGGACTAATGTATACAGCAGCATCTGCTACGTTTATACCTTCTTTATAACCAGCAACCTCTACTTTGGCGGCCTATCTAGCAATCTTAACAGCTTCAGGATATATCTGCTCAATATCGTTTATACTTAGATCTTTTACTTCATTCCAAGCTTCTTCGCCTTCTAATTCCTAGATAGTTTCTTTAATATTACCTCTAGTAAACAAACCTTCATATTCATAGTATTGCTTATCCATGATCTCATGGTCTTTTAGTTCAGCTACTACGTATTCATCTCTTATTGGATCATTAAAGAAATCTAAGCGATTATTTAAACCTGTAGAAGTAAGGGAACCAAGACGTTTGATTTTATCAATGGATACATCTACCGGACCATATTGGTCATATTTAACTTTATAGTAAGCTGGAGCACCGCTAAATAGTTTCTCTACTTCATTGATTGATATGATACTATTGATACTATAATCTGCCATCATATCAAATATAGCGTATCCTTCAGCATTAGTAGGATCAAGCTAGCTATAGAATTGCTTTCTATTGTTCAATTCAGTATCATCTAGTAGTTTATTACGCAAACTCCATATATCATTATTATCGTTTCCTTCTATTAACCCTAATTCTTTTGCAGTAGCTATCTCCTACTTTACTATATCATTGATCAATGAACTCAAGAAAGCCTTCTAAGTATCTTTAGACAAATTAAAGAAATAATCTTTCGCTGTTTGTAAATTCTCTTTAGCTGACTTCATAGGATCATTAAAGCTAATGAAACCTTTAGATGTTTTTATTCCTGTAAGTAGTAGGAATCTGGCTCCATTACCTTCTAATGTTCTTGTATGTTTCTTTCCATTATTATCCTTCCAACTTACTTTATTGGGAGTATGAAAGTTTTTTATTCTTCTAGAAGGTTCTAACCAATCACTATTTATTGTACCATCATCATTATGATGCAACCCAGTTGTTTCATCATAATGACTAGGATCGTCATCAATCTGTCTTAGACACAGTTCTATTTGGTTTAACTCATCATAACAATAGTTCAAAAGTATATCCATAGATTGCTCACCATATTGGATAAATGAGCCCTGTGGGGTTACATTGAATCTTATTCTTTCATGAGGTAATTTGATACCATTAATGAAGTGATATGTTTTCTTATCAGCTACTGTTGGAAATACAATTCTATCATTAAATATAGCAGTCATTTTTGCTATATAGTCTTCTCTATCAGTAATACCAAAGTAATCTCTACCAGTATCTTGAGAGGTAGTATCTTTAAAGTTTATTAGAGTTTCTATAGATAAATCTTTGTTACCTCTTCTAACGGAATCAAGTATGATAGAACTATTATTATAAACTACCGAACTTAAATTATCAAAGGTTTCTTTATCGTTAACTATTTCGTTAAGTCTATCCTTTGCGAAATTGTTCTAAGATACCATGTAATAGCTATTACCATCAGGTCCATAACTATTTAGACTCTTATCTGTTGCATGTTGATAAGCGTAGTAATTAGCAATCTCTTTAACAAATCCTACATTATTCCATATTTGTGATGGAACTATAGCTCCCTCTACAGTTTCTGCAGATTTAATTGTATTATCATTGTTTATAGAATCTTCTATAGTATTTAGTGTTTCTACTATTCTAGGTAATCCTCCAAACTTAATTCTATTAACAATAAAAGAATTTAACAATGTATACTAATCTAGTCTTGGATTGCCGTAGTCTCCTGATAATAACATTCTATTAAGAGTTGGTTTGTCTATTCCTATACCAACTATGTTCAGCATATTGACGATTATATCTTTGAGAGATTCTTGATTTGCAATTTCATGTAAATCTATATTTCTATTTTCTAACCTTAATATACCTTTATTATTAGTAAATGCAGACCTTATTCTATTGAAATTATTTACTAAAATATGTAGACGTTGTTTAGCTCCTTCTTTCGCTACTACAACTCCTTCCTTATTATACTCGTATATTCCAGAATTATTAAATAGTGCTTGTGACCATACTTTAGGATAATTGGCTGCTTTGACATCTACTGTATTGTCTTTTAATTCCATTTTAGTAAATCCTGTTTCTGGATCTTCACTAATTTTTACAGTAATGTAATTGTTAATATCAGAAGTAATTACAGTCTCTATTTTGGTTAACATAGCTTCAGCAGGTATTGATATATTTGGATCAGTATCTACTGAGTTCTTAATAAGAGTGGTTAATCTAACTAATAAAGCTTGGTAAAATGTATCATTATTCTTAGCAAAGAACTATACTTTGTCTAGTATGTTAGATATGGTCCTACATCCAGCTAAATCTTTTAGAATATTGGTCCATGCTACGTTAGGATCTACAAAGCTAGGAAAATGAGTATATGGATCAAATTTGGTCTATGGAGTACCATTTTCACCTATTTCATAAGCAGGAATAGTCTGAAAAAAGAATTTAACTTCAGCTGGAGCATTATCTCTAATAGATATATTCATTCCTTCTACAGTATGTTGTCCTATATTTACTCCTTCTGTTCCTTCTTCAATGTTAGAAATAGTATCATTTTCATTTCTATCTATGGCTCTAATACCAAGTTGTTTCAACTTAGTAGTCATCATGGGTAATATTACAGAATCAAATTTATCTACTACTTCATTTATTACATCAGAAGGATACTTACTAGCTTGAGCCTGCAATATTAACTTTAATCTGTCAAATCTTGGGGCTTCTTTAGATAAGTCAGAGTAATTGATAGTTTTACCATCGGTAAATGATACCTGAAAGAAAGCATAAGTCAAACTATTTACTATATCATTCAACTATTTAACAGTCTAGATATGTTTAAATTCATATCCAGATACTTCCATATTAGGACCTTCTCCTTGATAAATCTATCTGAATCTATCAATATTCTATGTATTTGGTTGAACTCCGTTATACTTTCCTCTATTTACAGCTAAATAAATCTTAGCTAAACCATATTGACCAGTTCTTGCCCACAGTTTGATAAAATCATATATTCTTCTAAACCAATTCTTAGTATCAAATCTATAATTACCAGATTCATTTAGCATAAAGTCCCTAAATTGTTCTGCTAATTTCTCATCAATCTGAATATCAGTGAGTCCTTTTTTTCTATAAAATCTATATATATTATCTCTACGTTTGGGGTCAATAAGTAGCTGTGATACTCTATGCCATGCTTCGTGATATTCTGTACCAATGGGAGCCTATTCTGATAATAAGATAGAATCTTCTGTTACTCTACCTACAACAGAACTGCCTGCCTCAGTAACATCTATTACTGACGATACTATCTATGGAGTAATACCTAATGTAGTCTGAATCCATTCAATAGCCTATTTGGTATTTAATTTCTCCTATCCGTTAGTAAGAAGATTGGATATTACATTATCTTTAACTTCCATGTTAGGGCCTTTACCTTTCCCATCTAATATAGAAAATATATCATCCAAATTAATTGTAGTCTGTTTACCTGTTTCATCTGGTAAAGTTATATTACCTCTTACTTCTTTCTAGATTTTCTACTGAGTTTGCTCAATTTTACGTTCTGCAGTTTTATCTACTAACATAACATCATCTATATATATGTTAGCATCTCGCATAGTATCAGCAATGTCAGTAAGTAATATCCCTTGTTTTATGTACCAACCAAGCACACTGATTCCATCTGGATGACTGGAATCTATATTTTTATTACCATTGTCATCCTTAACAATACCGAAATCTTTATCAGTAAACTCCAATAAACCAGGAATAAGCGTAATCTTATCTATATTATTATTCTTCAAGAATGTAGATAATGGATACAGGTTGGGATCTTTTGTTTGAGATTGCAAACTACCACCCAAATAGTTAGTACTTAAACCAGTTTCATCTATATTCCAATGGAAATTGTCCATTATATACTTCTTCAGCCTTTCTCTTACTTCTGGAACTGAAGCTATATCCTCTAATTTGTATATCTATTGGCCTACAACTAGTTGATTATCCTCTGTAAAATAGAACTGCTTACTCATTCTTGCCTGAATTTGTTCAACAGTCAGATTATTACTATTTGGATTAGTAGCCGTTTGAGGACCAAAGTTTACTAAGAATTTTAATACATTCTACGGAGTAATGTTAGTGGTAACACCATTAGCATCTGTATAGAATTGATCTTTAGATAAAAGTAAATCTATAATAAGATCTGCTACTTCTGGTTTATCTTTAAAATTATCATAGTTAAGAACTACTCCTACTTGAGATGTATTACCATCATCTTTAGAAGTCTTAATCATCCATACAGGTTTTCCCATAGGAAATCCTTTAGCTGATATTACTTGATTTTTAAATCGTATGACATTTCCACCCAATCCTCCAGTAGTAATACCTACTTGAGTATTCTCAGAATTGATTTCGTATGGATCTTTAATTGTTAACCAAGCTGAATCCGTAAGCTTCTTATTTTTAGGACTATTATCCTCATTCTTAAGATTTACAATCTTACCGTTTGTCTTTCTTATTGTAGTAGGAACTATTTCTAAATTCGGATTAGTTTGTACTTGTTTGTTTAATTCTAATATCTTATTACGTAATGCACTAAGATTGTTAACAATCATTTGTTGATTATCAAATGGTAATCTATTGAACCCATAGTTTCCTCTTGCGTATAAACCTTCTACTGTTTTAACACTAGCTATATATTCTTTGCCTTTATAGTTAAAAATAGCATATATAGCATCTGTAGTTTTTCCTTTATTAGTATAAGGTCTTACTACAATACGAACACCATTCCTAGTTACTTCCTTAATAAAGTCAGGTTGTCCTGTAATTTCAGAGAATTCATCATTATTAAGGTATGATTCCATTCCTTGAAATTTCTTAGGAGTTCTAATCCATACTCCCTATTCATTCTATTTAGAATCAGTAAGTCTGTAGTTTAATTCATGAGAGTAAGGATCTAATCTGGAATCATAAGTTAGTTCATCAAGCTATTTTGGTTCTTCAGATATCTGATTAGGAGTTTCTAAAGCCTGCTTAGCTTCGTCACCTAACCATCCTCCAAGTATGTCACCAAGAGTAGGTACATCTTCTACTTTGGTCGGTTCTGTTTTAAAAGGTTCCTAAGTGGGACTTACTGGAATAACATTATCATCTGGATAATTAATAGGTTGCTATGCCTACTTCTCTTTGGCTTTTATTTCCTCCTGTTGTCTCTATGCTATTTCTTCTCTAGCTTCTTGTGCAAGCTATTTTAGTTCTTCAGCTCTAGCTTTTTCTCTACCTTGAAGATTCTATGATATCTGCCATTCACCTGAACTAATAAAGTCATCATAAGCCTCTTTAAGTTCTTTTTCATTTACTTTAGGCTTTTCTGTTGTGGTAGACTGTTGAATTTCAGTATCACTGATAGATTGTTCCTATACAGTATTTTCTTGTTCAATAGTTATTTGTTCTTGTTCAAATGGTTCAGGTATAATCTCTTCACCTTCTTCCATTATTTTCTCCGATGTTTTACCTGAGAAGTAATCTTCGATATCCTGAACAAGATCATCCTCTTTAGCTTCAGAATCTTTCCATTTATTAATTTTAGCCATTACAGCTTTTTTATCAGCTGAAGACATGATATTATTCTCATCACGTGCTCTGGCTTGATCTAATCTTGCAGCTATAGTTTGTTCTTGAATATCACTTAGATCCTGATGTATAGTAGGAATTTGCAGATCTGATTCACTTATATTATATGGTTCAAGTACTTTTTTAAGTTCGTTATAACTTTTATTTAGATTTTCCTTATCTGTATTTAATAAGTTTCTGAAATGAACCACATCGGACTTTGATGTACGTAAGTTTGTGTGTTTTTCTAATTCATTGAGTTTTGTTCCATTTTGTTCATAATCCTCTATTAAACGACTATATGTCTCTAATTCAGAATTAAGTAATATAAGATTCTTTAAATCTTCTACATTTATTTCAGACCTCTACTATTCAGGTAATTTTGCAATAATATTAGAAATCTATTTATTTACATCTTCACTATTGATTATATTTTGTAACTTAAATTCAGCATCTATTAAATTTTTATCAGCTTCTTCCAATAATTTACTATGATGATCTTTAAGTGCTACAAAGATATTATAGTTTTCTGTACCAGGATCTATACCTAGCACAGAAGCTTGCTGTAATGCTGATTTAGACGTAGCTATATTCCTTATATCATTGGCATTATTTCTTTCTGTTTCAATATCTTCTTGTGTAAGTCCATCTATATTAGCAGATTTAAGATTGTCAAAGGATTGCATCAAGTTATTCCATCTGTTTGTGGTAGCCATTTCGGCGTAAACTATGTCTTTTCTTACTCTGTCTTTTTGATCTAACTTTTCTGCATATAAAGCTGATAATAATTTATCAGCCTATAATTGATCTTTAGTGTGTAAATAAGTAGTAGCTGCACCTATTCCACCAGTCATTAATCCACCAAGTAATGCTCCTCCTTTAAAATTTTCCATAAATTCAGCATCATCAGAGTATACTGAATCCCATGGAGTAATAGCTGCAAAGATTGATCTTGCTCCAGAACCTAAATTTTTAAGGAAACTTTTTGCCAAATTAGGGTTTTCTTCAAAATGTCTATTTATATAATCTTGTCCTTTCATGTATTGAATACCTTCTTCAGCACCTTCCATAGCTGAAGATATAAGTATTCTACCACCAAGATCTATTACAGCTTTTCTTTTAGTTATTTTAGGTAGTTTACTTACATTATCTATACCAAAGCTTGCTACATCGTCAATACGTTCAGCTAATTTACCTTTCAGAAAATCCTTGCTATTATCATATCCTTTAGCTAAAGCTTTTAGTCCTCTTACGTTTCTAGCTATTCTACCTATTGGTACTACTTCAAGCATTGTTTGAGCTGCATCCCAAGTAGACAAAGCCATGTTGTCGGTATAAAGTGATTTCATACCATCAAAGTTATTAAGACGAATTTTATCGAACTTAACATTGTCCACTTTTACTTGATTAGTAAGTAATTGGTCGTATACATAATCATCGTCATTAATTTGTTCTTGAGTGTAAGAACCCATTCTCTACATTTCAGCCTTAGCATCTTTTAATAGCTATGCAGATATACCGCTTTTATCAATTTGATTTAATACTGCTGATTTATAGTTACTGTATACTTCTCCCTTAGACTCTCTTTCTCTACTAAATAGATTACCAAGTATAGATACACCTGCTCCTGCCACTAATCCAGCTGCAGCACCTATAGGACCAAAATGAGCTCCTAATGATGTAGTAGCATATGTAGTTCCTGTAGTAAGTATATCATTAGTGATAGTAGCTGCAGAAGAACCCATCAAACCCGGAAGTTTAAACAGATAAGTATCTATATCAGTAAGATCCATACCTGGTTCCTATGACTTTCTACGATAATAATCAGATCTTAATTTACTATTGTATTCATCTGCATTAGTCTGAGCATTACTAGCTTCAAATAATGCCATGTTCTTCTTAGCATATAAAGTATTAGGATCTGCATAACTTCCTGTAGTTTTATCAATCTGTTCAGTAGTCTGACGGTCTATTTCACTTAAAGCTGAATCCCAATTTCCATTAATGAAATCAGTTTTCAGCTTCGTATTTAAAGAAGAATCATTCAGCTTATCATTCAATATATTATCATAGTACTCTTTACTGTTAAGTATTACATCAGACAATTGTTTTATTTGTGATCTTAACTCGGTATCTGCCGGATTCTATCTAAGTTGTGGAAGTATCGCATTAACACTACGTACAGCCTAAATATAATTTTTGGCATTTAAAATAGTATTATAATCCTAATCCGCCATAGTATAATCACCTAGAGCGCTGTCTCTAATTATTTCATTTCTTTTAAGATTCCAATCATTGAATGCATTAGATACCAAATCTGTAACTCCATAATCATTTGGAGCTCCCTCATAAGAGGGATTCTCCATTGTATGAAAATATTCGCTCACATTAGCCTTAGGAGCCTGATAAGCATCATATAAAGCTGTTCTTTGTCTTATACTATCTATTAACGATGTATCGTATACTTTTCTTTTCATAGTTATTAATCGTACATTCCTAATGTTTGTAATGCTGAAGTACCATACTCTTCTTTAGCTTGAGTAGTACCACCTATACCTGCAGGATTTCCTCCTTGCCATCTTTGATTTACTCTCTGCCAATATTCTGGAGCTACGTTTGTGTCAGGTAATGTTTTGTATACATCCATTTCATAATATTCAAAACCATCCTTTCCTACAATTTCCTTTACTTTTCTAGCTCCATATAAATCTTTTAACGCAGTTCTAGTACTCTACCTACCAAATGGTGCTACTAAGTTATCTGCAAATCCCTGAGATATACCTTTGTCACTCCATAAACCTGTACCAAGTGCTTGTTCAATTGATCCCTTAGGTATTCTGATTTTTCCAGATAAAGCAAATGTACCAGGACCTACTTTAACCATCTTGCCTTCAGGAATGAATTTTACATCAGGTAAGTTACCAGATTCCAAAGCTTCTTTTAAAGGAAAATTAGTATCTCTTAATGGACCTGCAACTCTCTGTGCTTTTCTTGGTGTAGTTTCAGAAGCTATCTAGAACACAGTTTCGGGCAGTAGAAAACCTCTAGAGTTACTAAACTGATATCCGTTTTTCACAGTACCGTTTTCTTCTTGTATCTTATGTTGAGTTCCACCTATTCCTGTTAGCAAATCATCGCTTTCAAGTAAACTAACGTCCCCTTTAATTATATCTAGAGCTGAATTTACTCCTTTTAGATATCCTTGTTTAGAGTATTCTTTATTACTATCTACAGATATAGGTGAGAAACCTGATACCTTTTGAAATTCATCCCTAAGTATGTGCTTATTAGCAAGACCTAGCATTTGTGACTAAAGTCGATCAGCAGCGTCTGAAGCACTTCTGGCTATTACTAACGCATTATCATCGCCTGTAGATCTATACATGTTTGAGTATTCCATAGCAGCTCTATTGAGTTGCATATAAGAATTCATCATATTGTCTATATTTTGAACCCCTTTCTCTGCATCGTCTGCTATTTTACTATTAGGATATTTGGTTATTAAACCTTCTATGTAATTTCTATATTGATCAAATCTTGAACCTATTCTAGATTGTACACTTCTAGTAATAGACTCATTAAGAAAATCTAATCTTGTAGGATTAGGTCTAATGATCTCATCTTTACCTGACCTTTTTGCAGATTCTTTCGCCTATAACAACCACAATGGATTAACAGTATCTTGATTTACTATTCTATCTCTTTGAGAATCAGCTATCATTCCTACAAATGCTTCTCTAGCTGCAGCTTCATTACCACCCGATGCTTGTAAAGCTTCTTTATAATATTGTTGTCCTTGGGGAGTATTTATTAAATCATTAAATCTGGCGTCTGCTATATTATACAGTGTATCGTATGTTATTCCAGATCTATCATACAATACTCCATCTCTATATACTGTACCTAAACTACTTGGTTTTAAATTACTGAAGTAAGGATTAGATAATTCATCTGCAGTCATATATCTTATAGGAGTAATATCGTTGAATACACTCTTATTTCCTAAAGTATCGTATTGTGGTATATTTGACTAATCCCAACTCTATTTATATTTACCTTCTGCTTCCATCTTAGCTCTCATTTCTAAACCAGCTCTTAAGTTATCTGCACTTTCTTTTAGTAGGCTAAGAGATGCATAATCTGTACTATTAATCAATGATTGTAAATTAGATCTGAATGCAGCATCTTTCAGTGCATCTGGATTAGATGCTATTTGTCTTACAGCTTCTTGTACATCTTCTCTTCCTGTAGTGAGTTTATACCAGTTTTCAGTATCTACAGATGAAGGAGATCGAAACTCACCAAATTTCTACAAAGCTGTACCAAATTGTTTAGCCGCATCCTCTACTGCGGCTTTTTGTGTTGCTCCTATTCTGTATAATTCTCCAAAGTTAATAGGAACATATGTATTTAATATAGGGGCTTCTGCAGCCTAATCATATCTATTGGCGCTCATTATTTATTTCCTCCCTTTTTCAAATATTTTCTAAATTCAGTTAAATCAGCATTAGTAAAACCAGCTTGTAAGAAAGGATCGTATAACTTAAGCATAGCGTTATCTCTACTTCTTTGGTTACTCATTAATTCTCTATTCTGTGCCCATTGACTTAACTGACCTAAACCAGTTCTACGTATATTTCTTGCAGCAGCTCTATTACGTGCATTAAGATCTGAAGCCAAATTCGTTGCATTAACCCATTGCTGACCAAGATCATTCATAGCATTTGCATATTCAGCTCTATACTGGTTATTAGCATTGTTCTCAGTAGCTCTTGCTTGTGCATTTGCTTTATTAGCAGCGATAGCAGTTTGTAATCTGAATGCCATATCATGTCCAGTGTTTGTTTTGTACTGACTAGCACTATAGTTAGCTGCATTTCTATTCTATTCTATATCTCTAAGTAATGGATTAATATTGAATCGACGTCTACCCATAGTATTAGTAATAGCTGTAGCATACGGGTTATAATTCGCTGGTACAGCTTCTGGGTCGCTAGTAAACAGATTAGACATTATAGGAGCTAATGATGATATTCCTGAAACTAATCCAGATAAACTATTTGTAATATCTCCTAATTTTTCTCTTCTTATATCTTCTCTAATTTGGTAATTGGGGATATAAGTAGAATCTACATCAGGTCTATAGTTCAGTTCATCTTCATCATATACAAATGGCATTTCTGGTATGGATACAGTTTGTACTGGTTCATTAGGGGTTACGGTAGTTTCACTTATTTTAGTAGTAGCCAGTGGTGCTACAGTGTTTATTACAGATTTCTTGGGTATATTTGTAGTAACTGTAGGTTTAGCAATTCTATTAGCTGTAACGGTTATTTCAGGTAAATTAACCTCCTTCTCTATGGTATTTAACCATGGTGCAGATATATCACCTTTAATGCCCCAAGTATCTCTTGCTTTAATAGGTTCAGCCTTATTAGTGCCAGTTACTTTATAGTTAGTACCGTTGTATGCAAACGTATCTCCTAAATTATATCTAGTTCCATTTACATAGATGGTATTGTGTCTACTAGATGTTCCACCTCCCTAGAATTGTTCTATACTTTTACTTTTAGATTTAATTCCTCTTTTTGCTTTCAAATTTTCTTGCATAGTAAATAGCTTATCGTGTAACAACTGATTGTTCATATTATTTAACATATCAGAGTTCTAAGCATATATATCTTTTCCTTTACTTTTCTTCTTTGCCATCATCTTATCACCTAATTCTGCAAAGGTTTTATTTGTACCAGGTACTTTAAGAGTATTACTTAATATTCTACTGCCCTCTGGTAAATTAATTAAATTACTATCTGTGGGTTGCCCCTATTCAGGTACTTTGCTTACTTGACCATCTGGTGTAGCTATTAATTCTCCATCATCTACATATGCTAGAGATGCTGGATTATAGCCTCCATAGGCAAAAGTATCCGTATCGAATTCAGTATTATCTTCATTGAATTCATTCTACAATCTCTCTGTAGCAGCAACACCTTCTCTATTTTGAAATGCATTTAATCTAACAGCAGCTCTACGTTTTCTTAGTTTTCTATTCTTAAAAGCTCCTATTAGACCAGTGCCCAAAGTACCTTCATCATAATCAGTAAAGGAAGTCATAGAAGCTTCCTTACCTTTTTTACCAATTAATCCCGTTACTGCACCAGCTGCACCACCTATAACACTACCAATTGGTCCACCAATTGACATACCTAATTGAGCACCGCTAGCTAATCCCTCACCTATACCAGCTATAGACTACATAGCTGCTTCTCCACCAGTAGTTGCAGTAGATGTCTAAAATGGACTAGATAAAGTATTAATAGCTCCTGGTATAGCCTAAGCTATGGCACCTACACTTCCCATTACATTTCCTAATCCATTTCCCTTAGTAGGAATTGACTACGCTAAGTGAGAAGGATCGTTAGGAGCTATACCTCTTGTGATACTAGACTGTAATTCTGCATTATTTGAAAGTCCATATATTGCAGCAGGTACTTTAATCTTTCTTTTCTTTTTCATATTAAATTCTAGAATATCTATAAGTAGTTGTTATCTAAGGCATCTAAAAAGTATAGTCCTTATCTGATCTAAATGAATAATCACATATCATATATTTACCTCTCATTCTAGCTGGGAATGACATACTTGTATCTTCTTCAAAAGTATCCTATCTAGGAACAGGTAATCTATAAGTATCTTCACGATAGTCAAAGTTTAAATCATCTCCACTTCTAGTAGCAGTCTGATGTTTGGTAGTAAACTTTACTCCACTTAATACATTCTATCTGAGTGTTTCATTATTAGGAGCTATGAATTCTCCTTGCAATGCTATATTGTCAAATACCTTAGTATACTAAGCATCTTTATTTACTACTGTCTATACTTTGATATCTTTATCTGTATCACCAAATCCATCAATATCTAAGGAGTTAATAATATAGAAGTCATTATCTTTTATTGTAACAACCTTGTCTTTGAACGGTAACGTAAAATCAGGTTCAAATGTATATAAAGATGTAAATACATTTAATCGTTCATTATATATTAAAGACTTATTATACAATCTGAACCATACTTCATCATATGTCTTATCATACAACGAGTTAGTTCCTTTAGTTTTCTATTCAAACATATTATTCATATAAGTTTGTACATTACAGTCCTTAGATATAATGCTTATTCCACCACCTGAATATCTACAGATCTCATTCTTATTAGAATCATACCAATAAATACCTTTATCAGAGTTAGTTATACTTCTATCGTTGACTACTTCGGTACCATTTAGAGTACTAATATAATCGTATCTATCAAGTACACCACCAGTACCTAATACTAATTGACCAATATTGTTATCCTATATCAATGAGCGTTCATTAACAGATAATATACCAAATGCATTATTCTACCAGAAATATAACCTATTAGCTATACCACGTATATTAGTTATCTAGCCATACTGATAATCTACATCTATATAGTCAGCTGGTTTAAATACAGACCAGTTATCTACATTTTCATTAGTAGTCTTAGCTTGTGATACATATACTCTATTCGACGATGTTACATTAGATTCACTATACAGTCCTTCAGCACTAAACATCTTACCATCTGGATTAGATGAATAGGCATCATTATATAGATAGAATGGTTTACTTTGACTATGATATGTACCCATCTATACAGGTTCTATCTGCATATATGCATCTACAGTATTCATTGCAGAACTATAAGTTCTATTTGTCATTTCACCCATAGAAAGCTTTAGATTAATAGTACTCTCTAATGGAATGTATGCTCCAAAGTAGCGCTTTCTTTCTGCCCATGAATCATCTCCTGTAGAAGCATTTCTTTGAAATATCATCTGTGCAGGGTAGTCAAGTATACCAATGTAAGTATCTCCACCGAATACATATACAGTAGAATGTGCTTTATCACCATATGCTCCTACTGGTATATATGTAGAACTAGTTCTTGCAGAGTAAGTGTTACCATTATAAGGTATTACTGGTCTTTTAGCATTTACTACAGTAAGTGCACAATAATCAGTTAGCTATTGATCACGATAGAAGGATATCGGTTCAATAGAACCTATATCATCATCAGATATCTACAGTATAAGACAAGGCCCAGCCGGTCCGTATGTAATAATATCTGTATCGTTATTTCCGTATTTAAATTCACTAGCAGTCCAGTTAGAATAAGATATATTACCTATATTAGCTTTATATGCTTTTACTCCACCAGTTTGTACTGCATTATATGGTATGATAGCAGGATACTTAGCATCTGTTATTGATTGTTCTTTGCCTAAGAACTTTGAGTTAGCTCTCCAGTAAAATTTCTATATGTAGGCACAACATTTGTCATTTTGTCCTATGTAAAACTCTTGAGTAGCAGAATCGGCAGAACTATCATTCTCTGTTGTTACGTAGGTATCTTTTCTACCATTCGTAGTATCTATAGTAGTATTGTTAGCTAAGTCATAAGCAGTACTATTCATACCAACCCAATTCCATTTATTGGTATAAGAACCATTTAGTCCACTAGTACTGAAGTCTGATAATAGAACCTACTCTTGTCTAAGATATATATTATCCTTAAACATAGATTCCATTTTTTCTCCATTAAAACATACTTCGGGAGATATAAATCTCCAATAATTATCAGTAATATAATCTGCATCTATCACTGATGATTTTTTTGTAGCTCCAGAATTTCTTCTACCAACAAGCATATTTCTACGCTTAGTGTGTAAGAATGGCATAGGTCTATACTCATTAGTATCTTTACCAGATTCTCCTCTACCAATTTCTCCAGTATCGTAAGTCTCGATAATCTGATAATTATATATAGGAGTAACGACACCTTGAGTCACAATAGTTCTATCTTCTTCTGTTCTATCACATCTTACTATTTCATAAGACACTGCGTCAATGGGAAAGTTCTTTACTGTGAACTTAATACCCATTGGTTTAGAATACCAATTATCACCATATTGAGTTGTAATAGGTGCAGTATTATAGTTAGGCATTCTAATATCACCAATCCAAAGTACAGGAGACGGAATAGCTTTACTGTTATAGAATACTATACCAAAACGGTATACTTCATCACGTTGATAACTTCTAAACAATGAAGCTATAATGGGGTCTGCATAGTTCTTCTGTCTGCTAGCTGAATATATACTCTTTGAAGTTATCTAACTACCATTGAGTTCATATATAGGCATTGTATTAATGTATTCACTAGATGCATCAAGACCTACGTTATTTGCTAAACCTGAACCCTATAGTGGAGAGTATGTTTCAGTTAATTCAGTACTAATGAAACTATATGATATATTGAGACCATTACCACCGAGCTTATTATCTGCCCCATATACATATTCTGTAGGTGTGCCAAACGTTGATCTAGCAGCATTATATGGATTAATACAGTCATGTTGCTTAGGTATATTACGCATTGCTTCATAGTCAGTAATGGAGAAATATTCGTAATCATCTGGATTAGCAGTTTCAAGCCTAACATAATTATTAGAGTTAGCTCTATATGCTCTTGCATCATACTCTACTAATTGTCCATTATCTTCTATCATAGGAACCCAAGAAGTTTCTGTGATATTAGATGCGAATAATCTATTCTACATAGAAGTTAAACTATTGCATATAAATGCATAACTAGTAAAGGCATTAAACTCTTCCTATGACATAGTACTTAATACATTACTACCAGTATCAGTATAACTAATATGGTCTAATGTAGTATCTATCTCAATATCATCTATTATAGAATAGATAGGAGTAGCATTATTATCTTCATAAAAGATACGTATAATAGTACATCTATCAAAGTCTTTCGTACTAAGATCTGCTCTAATAGTACATCCTTTACCAGTATAAGATCCTTTCTGAGAACCTTTATGATTGATAAGTGAAGCACTAATAGATGAAGAATCTAAATGTACCATATTACTCAAACTAGACATAGAAGTCTGTTGAGAATGTTTATTATACAATCTATAACAGTATTGAACCATACCAGCTTGAAAGTTACCAGATACTATTTCCTTTATTTCAAATGGTGGTAATACCGCATTAGGAATAATATCAATACTATTAGGATTAAGTATATTGCCATCTGCATCTACTAACGGATTATCAACCCCAGGATACTTAATATACTTATCACTCATTATGTTGATTACTTTGATAGAAGATTGACCATCAGTAAAGTAAGCTTTAATATTTGATACGGTTTCGTAGTTAAGTACTATACTCAACTGATTAGAATCAGCATCCTCACATAAATGTAACTTACCTTGTAATACTACTGTACTAACTAAGTTAGGAGAATTAAAATTCTCTATACGATATACTTTGTTATAGCCATCTATTAGCTTAGTAATTACGACAGCAATATCATTTATAGTAGCCGTACCTATAATCTCTTCAGTACCTTTAATACCAAAGTTATATTTCTTAGCTCCCTCTACACTCTATAGTACACCTGCAGTTCCTCTATCATCAGTAACGATACGAACATCCTGCGCATATCTATACTTATTGTTTGGCAATAAGTTGACATCCGTATCAGTATCCATACCACCTGTAAACGTGTTTATTTGAGCTGTATTACTAATCATAATTATCTACTCTAATTATATAATATTTGTTCATCTCCACTAGTTGAAAAGAAAGTATCGTGATCATCAAACTCTGGATACAGTTTGTGCCATGTATTTTTGATACTTTCTAATTCATCTGTACTTGGCATCATAGCTTCACCATAAGCTTGTTTACAATAATAATTCCAACTAGTTTTCATTTCCATGTAATCCTGTTGAGATATTTGACCCTTTAATTTCTTAGGATACATAAGTTTCAATGTAACATACCAAAGTAAAGCTTCCTTATACGATTCCATATCTGGTATCATTGGCATACCTTCACTATCAGTGAATATAGCATAGTATTCTATTTTAACAAAACCATTTGATATATTAGTCATAATATAACCTGGTTTTGTCATATACTATAAATCACAACTGTACATTGTAGTATCTGTATGAGCATACTTTCCATTGACATATCTGTTAGCTGGACTTGCTACAGTATACTAGTTTACTAATGCACTTAAAGTATTACGCATATTAGAATCTGAGTTAAGCTTATCTAAAGCTTCTCTATCAGATACTAAATTAAACATATTCTTTACTAATGGTATTAGGCCAGCATCTGGTATCAACATACAGGGTCTATCAATACAAGTATCGTGTTGAATCCCAAAGCTAGAAGTAGCTTTTCGCATAGGTAGCCAACCACCGTTATTCTAAAATGAAAAAGCAACCTATCCAAGTTTGTACAGGTCACATGGTAATGCTGCCTAATGACAATTAACTGGTAGTACTGCCACTTTGTGTTCATATTGTTGTATAGCTCCAATCTTTAGCATTCCTTCGCAAATCCACTCAGAAATATCAGAAATTTTAATCTGATCCTCTTTTAAGTCTAAATCCGCAATGACCTTTGCTAGAACAGTCTTAGAGCTAATCATTCTATTGTTTATCATAATTCTGGATAATCCTTTAACTTATTAAAAATAATTTGAGCGAGTGTGCGTTTGTTTTCTCTTGAAGCTATGAACTAATATTTACCTTTATTAGTTAGTAAACAATTCTTTTTAGACCAGTGAAATCTATATTTGAAGTAACCACTATGCTCGTTAAGTAAGTATACCGGCTCTCCGGTTTCCTTTGTTGATTTCCAATCCCATCTTAAACTCTTACCAGAGAATTCTTTTGGCTAATGTTTGATTACTTGTAATGTACCTAATCTGCATGGGAGTTTGAATTCTTTGCAATTGTACATTATTTCATCACGTATGTATTTAAAGTAATCAGTTACTATTGCTTTATAAGTCTTTAAATCTACATCATACTATGTATTAGGATCAATACTCTTTTTATAGTTTGTGTAGAAGTCAGCAACAGTATAACTCTTACGTCTGTATTTTACTCTTTCTCTCATTTACTATATCTATTCTAAGTATCGTCCTTGGAATCATTAGTAACATCACTAGGTTGTGTTACTAATATCTTTAATTCTTTCTCAAGTATCATCTAAGTAATAGTAGGTATCATAGATGCTGGTATTGGATAATCACTATCTGGATTATAACAAGCTTTCTCCTCTGTAGGATCTTCTGCAATTACATCTACTTCTATATACTCTAACTAATTAGAATCTCCTTCTACATATACTTTATTACCTCTAACCCAAGCAATATAGTCTTTACAAGTAGCTTTTCTGTATCTTTGTAATTTAGCTTTAGTATAACTACCTAACTAAATTAAGTTACCAAACATATCTCGTATAGCTACTACACCAGGTCTATTCTTAAAACCAATTAAAGTTGGCAATTCTCTATCGCCAACATATATAAACTTACCTGGTACTGTTTCCTCTCTATCTAAATGAATAGGTCCAAGAGTAGTCTTATATGCTTCATCAATATCATAGCCTTTGTCTATAGCTTGTTTAATTAGCATAGCCCTATAACTCTTGATCCACATCTCAATCTAATGTCTAGATAGATGTTCAGATTCAGTAATATTACTATTGCGCGCTATTAGTAATATATTATCAATTAAGTTATTAAGTGACATATTATTTATAATTAACGTTAATACATCCTAAAACGCATTTTAAAGCTCATAGCGGCATTTTATGGCTAATTGCTTACAATCCCTTTAGTTATGTAATAGCTCTTCTTACACAGTCTTAAAATAAAAAAGGTTGACCTTATTGATCAACCTCTTTCATTACATTCTACATATTCTGTGGTAACATCTATTTCATAGGTGGTGGAACCATAGAACTTGCTTGTTTAATTATATTCTTTAATTCGTTTACTTCATCTTGTAGTTCCTTTATCCTAGGATCCTCTGTATTAGTAGGTTCCTTCGGTATATCCAGTTTCTCAAGTAAAGCCTAGCACTTACTCATTTCTTCCTCACCTTCATGTTTCTCCAGTTCTTCTTCGTAGCATTCCATTTCAGCTTCTCTGATTTTATCACACATTACGTAAATGTAGTAGTACCACATTTTACCTTCGTCTATATCTTTGTCATTAAGCCAAGCCTTTGCGAATTCAACGTAATGTTTAGTGTTATTAGAACCAGTAATGTTCATAATAACTCTATAGTAATCAGAATATACCATGTTTAATGCTACATACCAATCGTAACGATTGTATTTACCAGTTAAGGAAATACCATACTGACTGGCCAATGTGGTAGTCTCTTCTATAGACCAATGTGGTCCACGAGTACCATCCTCATTTTCCATTTTCATTACAGCTTTACGAGCGTGTTCCTCGTTGAAGTGCGGACCGTGTTCCATCTCGTAAGCCTTAACACGAAATATTCTATGCATATTATTATTGATTAATAATTATTGAATATATTATTTACTTAGGTAACTCAATGATACGAGTATCTGTTACCTTTATTAAAGGGTTTGAATTTACAATCTGATAATTTTTGATACGAACTTTTTTGAAATCAAAGTGGAAGAACCTAAGTAGCCAGTTTTTGTAGAAACGTTTATATTCTTTCTTATCTTCTACAAATATAATTTGTTGATTTTTTATATCAATCTTGGCTGTTAGGATTGAGTCCTTTCTACTAACTATGATAGTTGTTAAATCATTGAGCTTCAGCTCTTCATTAAAGTCTATTAACTTTTCTTTGATTACTGTTTTCACAGAATCATTAATCTCGGTATTGATTACACTTGCGTCAGTTAGGTTCTTGTCTTTGATTTTTAATTCTTTCTTAACCTTATTAACTTGCTATATTAAGCTATCTTTACTATGGTTAAGTTCATCTATAGTAAGCTAAAGTACTCTGCTATTATCCTGAGCATTGGAAGCTATTTCTTCATATGCTCTTATGTTGTTAGTTATTCTGTCTATTTCTCTGTTCTTATTCTGTAGCTAATTATGCTGATAAAAAATAGTCGCAATAAGTAAACTAACTAAACCTACTGCGACTACTTTGAAATTCTTTCTTAACCAATTAACTACGCTTATGACTGGTATCATCTGAAAGTTCATCATCTAATTTGACATCTAATATCTGTTCCCCTTTTTTCTTTACTAGTTTCTTAAGTAAAGTCCATACTTTCCATCTGGGATGAAGTTTACCTAAGTGTTCAAGTAAAGTAAAGAATTCTACGAGTGCTATAGCTCCAGCAACAAATTCTACAGCATGTAAATTAATTGAAGTTACTATAAACTTCTCTATAGTGAATGCACCACAGATTGCTACGATAGCATCTCGTATTTTATAAAATATCTTAGAAAATAATCTCTTAGATTTACTAACAATATCGGTTGTCTCCTTCTTCTTATTTACCTTACATTCATATATTGTATCTAAAATTATAATAGCAGCTAAGGCTAAGATAGGGACATAAACCGGAGAGTATAGAGATATTAATCCACCAATCGCACTGATAGTAAACTTCTCTACACTGCTAAACATATTTTTAAATATCGGCATTGTCTGTTCTCCTAACTGATAATAATTCATAGATAGTAGTTTGATAAGGTAACCAAAAAAGTCCCAGTAGATTCAAAAAGGGGTTTAAAAATCAACTGAGACTAAATGACATTTGTTCGAGATTATATTTATAAAACGAGAGATTTAATAATGTGTTACTAACTCAAAAATGTTATTGATTGAAACCAATAGCGGTTCTTACGAGCTTCTAGCATATTCAATCAACTAATGATATTTAATTATCTTCTTTAGTAGATTGATACCGTTACAATGTTTCATCCAACCAATATGACTACAGACTTGCTGCCTATATTCACTATAAGTCATGTGCTTAAGTTTATTCATAGCAGCAACTTTCTTACACATTTTGTGTTTAATATTCTTTCTAATCAGAGTATAATCATGATAGATTTTATATCCTACAAAAGATATACTTCTATCTTCTACTCTGAATATCTAATAATTACTTTTAATTTCTAATTTAAGTGTGCCTAACTGTTCTCTTATTTCGTCAAGTAATTGTCTTAAGTATTCTTTATCACTATGAAGTATTACCGTATCATCTGCATATCTGAAGTAATACTTAACAGCTTTGTCCTCTTTAAGCCAATGATCAAAGTATGACAAATAAAGATTAGCAAAGAACTAAGAAAGATAATTACCAATAGGAACTCCTTCTACAGAGTCTATAATACCATCTAACAATGCAAGTAGCTTATTGTCTTTAATCTTCTTTCTAACTATCTACTTTAATATTTCATGGTCTATACTTGGATAAAACTTTCTTACATCTAACTTGAGACAATATACTGTATTCTATTTATCTTTCAATGCGCTTTGTACATCGTATAATGCTTTATGAATTCCTCTCTTCTTAATACAACTATAAGTATTAGTAATGAATACGGAACGCCAAATCGGTTCTAATATATTCATAATAGCATGATGAACAATTCTATCAGGATAGTAAGGTAATTTGAATATAAGTCTTTCTTTAGGTTCTCTAATTATAAATGTATCATACTTAGAGGTAGTATAAGTTTGGTCTATCAGTGTACTTTGTAATCTAACTAATAAACTATCTTTATACTTGTCAAATTCCTTAATATCGTTTCTATTACTCTTATTCTTTCTAGCTTTCTTATCAGCTAAATATAGATTGTCTATTGAAACAATCTTTTCAAATAAATTATTATACCTTTTCATCTGAAGCACCTAAGTGAGTCTTCACCGAAGTTACCAACACACTTGTTTAGGTTAGTTATCTTTTGCCAAGAGGCAAGGTCTCGTTCCTCAAATAATCTGAAAATCACTGATAGTTCTCTGATAATTGTGCTTCATTGTACTGACATTAGCATTCGCATTACTAAGGTCATTGTTAGAATTCAGATTGAATAAACCTGCATTGGAACTATTACTCGTGTTAGCTCCTATCTAACTTACTTGTTCAATCCAGAACGACAACCTATTTGTTAATAATTAAGGGATATATACCAGACGAGTACCGACACTAGCATACGCATCACCAAGGCCATAGCTAGAAGCCAGAGCGAAAAAACCCGCAGCGGAACCAGCACCCGCGTCAGCCCCAAGGCAAAGTTCTGTCAGTTTCTACCTTCGTAATGATCCCAGTCTGTAGCATTAAAGTATTTAATAGTACCATCAGAAGTAAGTCTACAGCCTTTGAATAATGATTGTACTGGTAAGTCTTTATGCATTTGCATATTACCAGTTCTTACTCCATCAGGACTACTACCTGTAAAACGTACTCCATACCATAAGTCACCTGCAGCATATATCTAAGAACCATTCAACCACATCTCTTGAACAGTCTTACCGTTTGCAGCAACCTCTTGGAATGTAGTACCATTAATAGCAATCTCTCCCATATTAAGCAGCAGTTGAAAGTTTAATATACAATACTCCAGTTACTTGACTATCAGCTTCTGGTATAGCATCTACTATCTGAATACTGTTAACTGAAGTAGAAGTTACTTTATTATTAGTTGCATTACTAATAGCTGTATCAGTCTATGACTTAGTGTATACATCTGCACTGTTAGCTTTAGCATTAAGCTTAGTATCTACTTCTGACTTAGTGTAAGTAGTAGCCTTATCAGCCTTTGTATCTAATGAAGCATTTACAGTAGCTGTATCAGCTTTAGTACCAATAAGATTAGTAATAGTAGTTGCGAAGTTAGGATCATCTCCTAATGCAGCAGCTATTTCATCTAAGGTATCAAGAGTTTCAGGAGCAGATGCAACTAACTTAGCACATTCAGCTTTAGCTATCTCAGTAGCTTTAGAATCAGCTTGAGTCTTAGTATATGCATCAGTAATACCATAACCAGCTAACGTAGTAGCATTATCTGCTTTACTACTATCTAACTCATTAATAGACTCTCTTACTTCCTGTATATCAGTAGAATGAGTACTATCAATAGTATTGATAGTATTCTCAAGTTGCTATTCCTTAGATTTAGCTCTACTAATCTCAGATGCTAAACTAGCATCAAGTTCATCTATACGTTCAGACTGGTCTGTATTCTCTTTGTAGTTAGTGGGTATCCACTGCTTACCATCAAAGCTTTTAATTACATTACCTGTAGTATCTGATGATAAGTCAATCCAGTATGAAACTTCTTTAGGATTTGGAGCATACTTAGATGCTACAAAATTAGGATTTTCTTGTCTTGTCATATTGTTTAAATTAAATCTCTATATTATAAATATTTTCCTTTAGCCAGTTTATTTCATCTTCATTCAGTGTGCGGTTGAATAATAGGAAGTCAGAATGGCAACCATACCAATTTCCAGCACCACTTAAATTATTTCCACCAATTGTAAGTACATCTCTTCCATCTGTAACATTACCGACCGCAATTTCAGTATTGTTATATTTACTTTTAGTTTGCCAACTAATTCCTTCATCTGGAATATTGACCGTACTCCAATATCCACAAGAAGCAGTACGAGTAATAGATTTATCATTCTCTTTATTTTCAAAGACAAAAAGGCTGTGAATAGTAGAATCATTTGAACCCTTATTAGCAAAAATACCGTCTTTATCAAACCAAGTTCTATCTGCAATAACAGTATAGTCTGTCAATATAGGTTGATTATAACTTATACAATATTCTTTACCACTATAACAGAGCTGGTTGGGGTAGTCAGGGATTTGGGTAAAGCAAACATTATCTTGGCAAATATTATTACAGACAATACCAACGCCAGTATTAGTTTCTACACTATAACTCATTGGAAATTCATAGATACCGTCTTCATTTATAGCAATGTCTACACCTCTATTCCCTTTTTCATCATACCAACGATAAGTAAACTTATCATTAACTATTCCTTTTACTTCTACTTTAAAAGCTGGAATATCACTAAGGCTGGTGAACTGAAATAACCAACCTGCTGGATGTCCTGCTAATGAACAAATTTTATCATCTTGTCTTTCTGTATATAGTAAATATGCTGAATTAATACGTAAGTCAGAAAGAAAGTCAAATTTATACACTCCCATTCCGCTATTCAGCTTCCCTTGAAAACCATACATATAAGCATCAAGTCCATTACCACTGAAATCTTTAAGAATAGAAGTAGATAAAATTTCGATAGTAGCTTCTTCTGTTGTCGTTTGAGGATTGCAATAAAAACCAAAATTCTTTTGAGCTCTAACGCTAGCAGGTAAATGATAGATACCACTTTCATTAATAGTAATAGAACCAGAGGTATCGTCTTCTTTGTTGTATATATATGTTATAACAGTATTGCCTGTATATTTAATATCGAATCCAGCAGTAAAACTATTAAAACCTCTAAAAGCTATGACATATTTTAACTCTGTACCAGCGGGAATAACTATTTTCTTCTGAGCAGAAGTAATAGCGGTATTGTTAATCGTCCAATAAGTAAAATCTTGATCGTAAGATTCTATCACATCTAACTATGTCAACTTCTACTTACTAGGACTATACCAACATACCAGACTGTCATTAAACCAATCAGGATATACTGGAGCTGATTCACCTGGTATTAACCATTCACCTAATACCACAGCACCTTCATCAGTATACTAACTGATACGTATGTGCTTACCTGCAAAGATACTGAAGTCAACCTAATTGTTATCCTTTACAGTAAGTATTATAGGGGTTAAAGTAGGATCATCTGTAAGAGTATTAATGATAAGCTACCCAGTAATATTAGCAGGCTCTATAAACGAATCTCCCTTCTCTATATTATACAAAGAAGGGAATACAAAGTATGCCTATGGATTTATAAATATAGGTTGATATAAACACGTTTTCATTCTAACTCCATTTCTTTTATGTACGCACGAATAGTGAAGTAATCATCAAATTCTATAGTATAGACATCATCTTTCCATTCACTACTAACACAGGTACGGTTACGTTCTTCTTCAATGAGCTCAGCAACTAATGTATCATTTATATACTGCTTAGCTTTCTCCTCAGAGTCAAATACAGCATCTACGTCCACATCTATATCTGGTTCACAGTATTGACTCCTATCAAATTCAGTCATAACTAAATATATTCTCATTCTATAGTAATTTGTATGGATTCATTAATATCTTTATGCTCCTTAAGCATACTATATAACTCTTTAAAGGTATTAGTACTATTGATTACTTGTCCCTTTACTTTATTCTGTCCAACAAGTATACAACCATCTGTATCCTCTGGAGTATTACCTATATGGATTAACACACCTTCATAACCAGGAACTCCTACTAATCTAGGTAAGTAGCCTTTACAGAATGAGTACTGTTTATAGTTACTAAACTTAGGAGATTGTACATCTAAAGTAATACTATAAGTACCAGTGGGTATTGCTGTTACTCCTTTAATCTTAATACTCTTAATTTCATCTAGAGTCATTTTAGAATCTAATCCTCTATCTGTATCTTCAAGAGTATCACAAATATACATCAGATCATATCCTTCTCCGGATGCATATTGTTCATCTGAGTAAGTCTTACAGTATAGTTTACCTATAGTATACTTATCTCCTTTAAATATTCTTTTTAATACTAATTCCATATTATTCATTATTAGTTTTTCTACTACTCACTGACTAATCATCTAACATATTACCAACTAAGTCAGCAGCTAAGTTCATACCAAATGTTTTGGCATCATTATCTATCTCACTTACCTTAACGTTAATCTGAAGTAATAGTAAATATATTTGTTCTAACAGTTCCCTGTTTGTCATGTGTGCTAAGTACGGGTTCATATTATGATATAATGTGAATTAGTAACGTCGTATAGTTCTATTCACCTGAAGACTCAGATACAATAACTTGTCCAGCAGTATAACTGTATTTATAGTTAAATAAGCCTGTAGATGCAATTGAACTATTAAAGTTAGCACAATAGGATACATTAGCTGTGAAGTTACTACCTGCATAAACAGATAATGCAGTATAAGAATAGAATCCTTGCATTAGTACCTACTTAGGTTTAACGGTGAATCTAGAACTATTAATAGTGATAACCTTATCTTCGTCGCTTGTATTATTTATGTAGATAATCTCCCTATGCCCATTTACGATCCTTAAATCATACTGGGGGGGGGTTGGTAGATTTGCATTAAACTCTGCCTTAGTAAGGCATTCATTAGTAGAATCTACACTCAAGCCTTCAGCACTAGCTTCTGCTTTTGTTACTAATTCGTTTGTTGATTCCATATTATGTCGTTGGATGTAAATTAATTTTTAATTGTATTTTTAATCCTGTTTCTAATGTAAAATAAACGAACCCAGTTGATTCACCTGCTTCTTTTGTGTCTGTAATAAGGAACTTCTGTTTATCATTACTAAGAGTAGTCATATCTAAAATATGACTGTGATCTATAGTCATATTTGAAATTTTAATAAGATCTGCATCTAAAGTTGTTCCACTTAAATAAGAAAAAGATATAATCAGTACACCACTTGAAGAAGTTAATCTATATACATCTAGCACCTATTCTTTACTCTCAGCTCTAAGTATAGTATTAATAATAGAGCCACCATTATACACAGTACTCGAGTTAAAACTTGCATCAAAACTACCGTATAATACTATAACGGGATAGTAGTTCTATAGAGATATATCAGATATGCCAACTAATTCATTATCGGCGTATGAGTTGTTTATTGTACATCCAGGAGCGTTAGTTTGTATTTCTGCTTTGGAAGGCAGAGCATTGCCCCCCCCCTCTACAGAATATTGTCCTGTCTTATTGTATATCATTTCCTGCGTTGCACATTCCATTCTTCAACTCCTCCACTTGTTTCTTTAAGTCTTCAATTTCTTGCTTAAGTAGTTTAATACCTTCTATAGCTACTACACCAAGCATATCATACTGTACAGCTTTAATACCGTCTTTATCAGTCTTTACTATCTCAGGGAAGTGTTCCTCTAAATTCTATGCAATAGTGCCTATCTGATGTCTATCATACATATTAAATTCTACAGTTGGTATATTACATATCTATTCTAGAGTATGCTCTAATGGCTTTATGTCTGACTTCAACCTAATATCAGATTCTTTATAGAATGCAGCTGCATATAGTCCAGCATATCCACTCGTTGATGATGTACCGTTTCCTAATCTATAGTCTAATATGTTACCATTATTATTACCACTCATAGTTCTGTAATTAATCCATATAGACTCAACATTTGGATCAGTAAAGTTAAACTCATTAGAATTCACTAGACCATAATTCTTAGCTCTCCAGAGACAAGTATTTACATCATAGGTAAAATAATCAAGTAAGTTACCTTGAGAACTCTAAACCTCAAAGGACTGTGAAGCATTGTCATTTCCGTATGCAACTGTATACGTACTATTATGAGCTACTATATTGGTTGACTCACAATCACAAGTGTAATAGTAGTTAGCACCGCCCCTAAGATATATAATAAACTTAGACAATTGAGTTACTTGATGCATAGAACCTACAGCACTATCTCCACCCCACGAACCAACATAGGCATTCAATTTCTAATAGATACTTAGTTGTCCCCATCCTTCACCACCAATTTCCATATCTACATATAGAGCAAATCCTCCTGAATTTGTAGCCCAAGATGGCTTAGCATCACCCTGTGAATCAGTATTTAGAGTATTATGAATGATAAGGTGTAAAGGAAATGTAGCTACATTAGGATCTGCATCAAAGTCACAAGGATACCAATGGTCTTCATCAAAGCCTTCTCCTCTAAGAGATACCATCTTTCTATTTGCCCTGTCTTTGTCCAGAATACTATCTCTAGTTACTTTCTTATCCCCTATAAATATATTCTTCATATCTTTAGTGTTAAGGGTGAGGGTAATCACCCCCCCCCACTTTTATAGTTAATCTTTAATCTTTATTGCCTTAATACTTAATACATCACCACTGTATTCCATGATGTCGCTATCAACTCCGAGATTCCATACCCTAAAAGTTACTTTACCTGTATCTGCATTGCTAATGTATCCAGATATATAAGCTACACAGGGTTTATAATTTACACCAGTATCATCAAATAAATTAGAATAAGTAACTGGTATCATTATATAATCAGTAGAGGCATAATCGAAATTAACAGTATTGTCAAATGTACAACTTCCGATATAGGTATTAGTGTCTCCACCAAAGATTTTAGCAGTGATAAGTAGTAGGCAGTCTTTATAATCAATTAGATTGAAAGGTTGACTGGGGTCTATATCAATGTACCCCCCCCCAATCTCTCATCTCCTATTGTAATCATAATTATTCATCTAAAACAATTAATGTAGTTGCCCACATGTTAAGTCCACCAGTTGTATAAGCAGGTTGTAGTATTATTGAGTTTGCTTGAACTGTTTTATTAAACCATGTAGTATAATAGTCATAATCTGTAGCTACTCCATTTGAATGAAATCCTATAGCTCTTACTGCTATATCATTGGGATTAGTAATTACAGTTTCTGAAACAGGGTTTTCATTATAGCCTACCGTATACCAATCAATCCTACCAGATTCTACTACAGTTAACTGATTATCACGATACAGGTAAATCTGATGTGAACTGAGATTAGCAATCATAAGTGGAAAATCTGTTCTAACAACAGAATCAAAAACATAACTCAAGTTGCCTTGAAGTTTACTCCAATCAAACTAAAGCAACTGGGTGTCTTTTACATAGACACCTTCAGCATTGCTTGAACCTACTTTTAAATCACTATCTACCATATCAATCTACTACAAAATAAACGGTATTATCATTCTTACTCAGACTATTATATTCAGATGTAGTTTTCTTAGTCATTACATTAATATTATCTGAGTTAACTAAGTCTGCTATCTCTATAAATGCATTATCTGCACTATTATCTGAGTTAATACTAATTCTCTTAGTGTATAATACACTACCTGTATAATAAGTCATAATGAAATGTATTTGATACGTACTGCTATCAGCATTCTTCCAAGCATTTACACAACCTAATTCTATACAGTTATTAGCATCACCATCCACATGTATATAGTATCTAGCATGATTTGAGATAATATCATCTACTACAGCACGGAAGCTTTCCTTACTACCAAATATGTTATTAGTAGCTGTCTCAGCAGCTGAACCAGTTTCTTTACGATTAGTTAAGAAACTATTTACAGATGAAACAACGAATGTCTTACCGTATCTGTTATCATCTACATACTTCTTAGTAGCAGGACTATAAACAGTAGTAGGAGTATATTCTTTAGTCTAACCAAACGTAAGTACTTGTTTCTCATTAACTAAGTTATAGTTATCTCTACCTACAGTATGATCAGCACTACCTGATATGATAATATCACATACTACTAATCTTCTGGTATCCTCACTACTACTTACGGTTCCAGTAGTTTGTGTTAAGCTGAGCACAATCTTATTACTACTACTATCATAAGTAGCTGCAAAACAAGGTTGATATATCTGAGCTATTATACCTAAAGTCAAACCTAAATCAGCTATAATAATCTTATTAGCTTCTATAGCGTCTTTTAAGTCATTATACTCAGTATCTGTTAACTGGTCTGCAGCTGCAGTCTCAAGTACAAAAGTACCAGAATCTCCACCACTGGAAATTACTTCAGTCCAGTCGTTATTTTTACGACCGTATATTTTATTATCAGCAGGAGCATCTTCAATGCCACTACCAGATGAACTACCTATTTCTTTCCAATTAGATTCTTCAGTATAGTCTTCTCCTATCAATTGATATATCTTACCAGGTCTATCTTTACATGTAACGTTCATGAAACTATATGTCCATACTCCACCTTCTTCATCTGTCCAGGTTTCTGGTTTTGTCAAGTCTGCATAAGAGTTAACCAATGATCTAGCTTCAAGAGGGGCATCTTTTTTTACTTCAAGATTACCACTAAAATTAAATGTTCCTTTATCTCTCATGATTATGCAAATGTAATTTTAAATGAAGACGAACCGTTAGTTCCATCATTACGAGTATATACTTTATAAGATACAGAAGTACCTTGTACATCTATATTTTCAGTAGTTACTGTGAACTTACTTATATCGTAGTCTTCATAGTTACCACTTAATGTATTTAATAATGTAACTGAACTTACATTGAATTTAGCAGGTAATTTAAATGCGTGTTTATTACTTGCCGTTTCAGCTACATATGTAATATCTAATGTCTTATTAGAGGTCAATGCTAACTTAGCAAAGGTAGTAATATCGTCCTTATTAGTATAGTAAGGATATACACCAGTTACTGTTAATGATTTAGAATTGGACGGAGTATTACTTGTTATAGTAGCTGCATCTTTAGCAGTAGACTTATGATCTTCACTTGTCTTACCAAGATTACTACATGCATAATAAACGGGTATAGCACCAAATGTACAACTATACTTAGTACCAGTAGTCTCAGCCTTTACTGTATTAGTACCTTCAATAGCATTGAATGTGGTACTTTCAAGAGTAACCTGAGTATGATCTACATCGGCATTAGCTGATACAGCATTTCCGTTAATAGTACGTTTCAGACTATAAGGATCATTATTTGATGTAATATTCTAAGCTGAAATAGTTATAGATGTACTTGAGTTGTCTCTAGTATTATCATTAGCAGAAGAATATCCGTAAGTAAATCCACTATATGTACGATTTGTAGTATTTCGAGAAGTAGCCGCAATAGAGATATCCGATACGGTAATAGTAGTACCTACTTCTACTAAACCACTATTACTCAGCGTCATTGTAGGAGCACTCATACTAGTTGTAATAGTACCTTCTTTGAATGTAAGATTTGTAGGCCACAACTCCTTAGTAAATAACTACATAAATAAGTCTTGCATACTAGTATCAGTACTAATTGTAGTAATACCGGCATTATTAAGTAACGTAGCTAATGGTCCTCCTGCTACTGGTATCGCTTCTGTAGTCTTTACTGTTTCAGCTGTATCTGCTACTATAGTATTATAAGTCCCATTATCAGATAAGTACTTGGAACCATCTCCATTAGTTAGCATTCTATTCAACTTAGTTTTATCAGCTGCTGTCATTATACCCGGTGTAGCTGTAGTAGCTGCATTGATTGTATGAATATTAGTACTAGTTTCCTGTTCTTGCTGTTTATAGAAGATATATTTCAGTACAACACTGTCTGGATCGTTATACGTAACACCCTTAGTATCAACAATGAGCTTATTAGGTATTCTATTAAGTTTGTCAGTAGTTGCCTTACCTTTATCACCAGCATATGCAGTAGAACTAGTTTCACCTAATGCTAATGATTGAGATATCTCAACATATGCAGTACCTGACCATCTATAAGTAAGGTTAGTATCCTGAGTAATATATATCTTACCAGACTCACCTGTATCAGGTAATGCACTGAAAGTACTAACTTCAATTACATCATCTACATATGAAGGCAATTGACTTGAAGGTACCAATCCATTCTAGTCTAATGTAGCAATACCATTAGCTACTCCTTTAGAGTTATTAATAGCATTAATATTGTTCTGCAGTGTAGTATCTGCTGCTTCATATGCACTAGTAATATCCTGTTCAGCTTTAGTAGCTCTAGCAATCTCTGTATCTAAACTACCTTGAAGTGTACTAACAGCTTGAGTTCTATCACTAACTTCTTTACTTATTTTACTATCTAATGCAGCATCTGCTTCAGATCTTGTAGTAGCTTCATTATTTATATTAGATTGCAAAGTTGAATCAGCTGCCTTATAATTAGTTGTAATAGTGTTTTCAGCCTGTGTAGCACGTTCTGTCTCTGCAGTAATCTTACTGTTCAGGTCACTGTTAGAACTGTCTATATTGCCCTGTAAAGTACTATCTGCAGCCTTTCTAGCATCCTCTTCTGCCTTTATATCATTAGGTAAAGTAACATCTAACTTTACTTTATCTGCAGCAGCCATAAAGCCAGCATTACTCTAACTAGCACAGTTAACTGTTTTAGTACCTGTTGAGTTAGTATCACTAATACGGTCATAGAAACTATATCTTAAGTCAACAGAACTACCACTGTAATTAGGGTCTAATATACCACTAACTAACTTAGCTGGATACTTATCTATAGTTGCATTAAGAGCATCTAAGTCATCTCTAACTTGTTTACCCTTAGAACCTTCATAGGCTGTACCATCTTCTTCACCGATAAACAGACGCTCTGAGATAACAGTCATATTATTACCGTCCCATCTATGAATGATATTAGTACGACCATATTCATCCTTGTCTAGTCTTACATACATTCTATATTTAGACGGGTCAGTAGTAGCCCATGTACCACCTTCCTGATACACATATAACTTCTTATCACCAGTATTGAAGTATACATCACCTACATTAGATGATACAAACTCTAGCTCTTTACTATTGCTTACATACTGTTTGATGTTTACCAAACTCTAGAGATTAACTTCTTGATCAGACACTTCCTCAAAATAATCTATAATTGATTTCATGTCCATCTTTCCGTTAGATAACTGATCCTGGAAAGGAATTAACTCCTCTCCAGTCAGTTTATCTCTAAGTTCGAGTTCACTTATTTTAACTCCTTTTACTATCATTTTACTTCGTCTGTTTTAATTTCTTCTGATACTTTAGTTAACTCGATGATAGCATCAATAAAGGCAGGCTTACAATATTGTTCTATATACTGTTTAATGATATTAACTTCTTCAGCATCATATTCTGTTTCACCTTCAGAATTATAAATCTTTAGTGCCAGAGAGTGCAGTTTAATACCACTACCTGTTTCATACAATAATTCACCTAATTGCTGTCTAACATCAGCGCAGACCTTATTAGTTTTCTTAATGTCTGTATATACTTCCAGTTGTGCAAAATTTATTTTCATAATCTATTATTCATTAATTAGAAAGATTTTCTATCATCGCGTAATATCTACTAGCGTATTCTTTAATTAGTGTAAAAGTAAAAGTATCTCCTTGATTAATATCAACGTATTCTATTCTACCACCATTTTGATTATATAAGATAGGATACTCCTAATTAGTACTACGATTCTATCTACCATATATTCTTACATTCGGAGAAGAAGCAGTAGGTACATAGGTGATTGTCATTGATACAGTCCAGTTAGCCTAATTTATACCTAATTTAGATTCTACTATACTATATTCTGGTAGACCAATCATACAAGAACCATATGGTGCTACTATTAGCATACGACTAGCGTATGTCTAACGTTGAATTGTATTACTAGCTTCAGTAAATTCTGCAACACGATAACTATAACCAACAACATTACCATTCATAGATATATCTCCATTACCATACATAGCAAGGTTATTGTTTAAACCGCCTGTCAAATCCATATACAAACCAGCATTATTGTATACGTATTCATCTGTAGCATTAGAAGTCATTCTACCAAAGTAACCAAATCCTAAACTACTAACAGTTCCCAATATCAGTTCTCTATAGTCCTGTTTGAATTTTATATAGCTAGGAAATAGCATCATACCATCACTGCCGCCATTAGTACCATCAATGTAACCAGTCAAATATAGAGTACCAAGTGTACCTGTAGAAGCGGTAATATTACCTTCTATGTTTGCATTACTAGCGTATAGTTTACCAGCTTGAGTTACTCTAAAGTCTGCATTAGCTCTATTCTCCTCAGTAGTACCAGCCCATATTCTGATAGCATCTCCATTAGTACCACCCTCACCAGTTATACCAGCTACTACCTAAAAGTCATTAACTGTATTACCCGTATAGTAACCAACACGTAATGCATTACCTGTCATAAAGTCAAGCTTAGCATTCTTAGCTATAATTAGGTCAGTATAAATACTATCTACATTCTAAGCTAATTCTTCCCAGTATTCAGCCCCACCTGCTGTTCCAGGAGCATTATCATTACTAGAAATATGTTTACCGTTATTTCTAGTGTATATACACTTATATACTTTGTAACCAGTTTCCGCTCCTAAATCCTTTACTAAGGCTATATCTAAATAGCGTAAAGGTTGTACTGTAGGAGATACCTCACTTTCATTGCAATACTCTACTCTAGGTTTCCATTCAGATCTACGTAGTATAAGACCTTCACCTTGGTCACCTTTAGATACTTGCATTAACCAATCGGGATTATCTTCACTTGGTTTAGTATCAGAGCCATTGTCATTAACACATAACCATAAGTAACCTAATACGCTTACTCTATCATAGTAGTCATAATGAGTATCTGGTTCCCAAGCACCTCTATCATTAGCATAAAGTACTTCTTCACCACTTGGTTTTACTTGAGTAATCTTACCAGTAAAGTATACTGAATTAAGGTATGCGGAATATCCTTCCATTTCATAACCAAATATATTCAGATTACTTAAGTCACCGAATTGCATTGCAATATTATTGGCTCTCTAGTCCCAAGTATTTTGGTTAACTAAGTAACGCGTATAAGTACGAGTTGAATAGCAAGATGTTTGGCGGTCTACATTAGTCTTATTACCATATGCTACGAAATTCATTTGTGCACACGGATGATAAGTCATAGTCCAATATTCATCTACAGGTCTAAGCTTATAACCAAATTTCTTATTTTGAGCATCAAGTATGTTAGTAACTTCAAAGTAAACAGTATAGAAACCTGCAAACTTTCTATTACCCATACCATCATCTTCATCACTTTCTGCATTCTCTACAGTGTTCTCAGAGTGGAAGATACCCATACAAAGGTCACCCATTGATACTGCACCATACTCACCTTCCTCTAGTTTCAAAGTAATAGTGCCAGTATACTGATCTAATTGCTCTACACTTTCAATTACACCTGCACCAGGAGCATTCCATTTGTCACCTAACTGTATCTCTACACGATTATATCTAAGTTCAGGTACTTCAAGGAATCTACGTAATGTAAGACTATCTAATTCAGCATGACCCCATTTATCAATCTTACCACCAAAACCAGTAAGACCTGATGCAAAACCTTCTTGACCAAATACAGCTGAATCTTTAAACCATACTTCATGTGGTGTAGAATCCGGTTTAATCTTACTTATGAATATATCATCATATATTTCTGTATTCAGATTCTTATTAGTCCACTTTTGTAACTCACTGTCCCAAGCTAAGGCTTCGTCATTACGAACATCTTCTACTTTTACATCCTATAAATCAACTAACTTACCTAATAAACCTGTAACTACTTTATTAGCAGCTACATTAGACCACCTATTACCATCATACTGTAATAAGTCTAATTTAGTTGCATCTACTATATTAGTATCCTTTAGATACTCAATACGGTTCTGTAAGTTAATCTAATTCTGTATATCACCTAAGTCATTACGTAACTTCTCTATATCAGATGTATTAGCTGATACACTCTTGTTAGTATTGTCTAAATACTAATTCTAAACATAGTTTACTAAGCTATCTGATACAGTCTTAATAGCTACAGTATTCTTTAGTACCTATTTCTCTAATTCTTCTGGAGTCATTGTTCACAAATTATAAGTTGACCATTAACGGTCTCTAAACCAAAATTAGTATTTAGCTCTCTCTCTAATAGTATAGGTCTAATGATTTCCTAATCATTACCATACCAATACCTACTGGGTTGTACAAGGCAGTTAATAAGCTATTCTAACTTATCTATCTGTACTTGAGTTAATGGGTAATCACCGTCAAGTAAGTTAGCGATATATGAAGCACAAGCTATACTCTTTATATCACACTTATCATACTCTATATTGTACTTAGTAAGTAAGTTTTTACTGGCGCCTATTTTATATATCTCTTTAGTTAACATAACGAACAACACCCATTTTTGCAATTACAACAGCTATTAACTACTTTCTTGCAACGATTACAGTCAAAGTGACCATCATTGAATATACTGTTATTAATACATATACCTAACATTCTTGCAATATCTTTATAGTATTGAACTGCATCATTCATTATATCATGTTCTATAGCATATTGCAATAGGTTATACTTAAGTATGAATAACATTATACGATCCTTCTATTGATCATCTAAACAAGTACTACAGCTTGTACAAAGTAAATCTATCTGCTTATAGTACAACTCTTCTCTATCGTAATAGAATACAGTAGAGTCTTCTATACTTACAGTAAATGCACTAGCAAATGGTGATGTAGCATCTAATGTAATATGATACCTATCTTCACTGATATTAAACATATCCCCTTCTTCAGCACTTATTAACAGTATAGAATACGAATGTTCTTCAGAATTATCTGAATTACGCTTAGTATAGTTATCCAGTGTGTCTATATATAAATATAAGTCCTCTGACACTGTATCAGGTAATTTAGTATCTAAAGAGATTACTAGAGTATCATCTATATTTTTAATTCCAATTATTTTCATGATATATATTTAAATAAAAAAGGCTACAGGGCTATTTAGCCCCATAGCCCTTTGTCAGCACACTGAAATATTATTTATTATGCTACAGTTTCACCTTTGATAAATGACTGGATACCTTTATCAACGATAGAACCAACCATATCAGGACAATAAACTTCTGTAGTAAGCGGAGTAGTCTTGATGTATTGGTTATCATTGCTCAGATACAAGTTGTCATTTTCAATGGTTGCATAGTCATACTGCGTACCTTCAACTACCTTACGAGCTTGTTCAACAATAGGATAAGCGCCAGTAAATACGTGACCTTTATAACCCATGTTACGAACTTCCTCGTCACGAACCTGTTTCCAGTAGCCTTTACCAGGATTACCTGCTGTCTTAGCAATAACAGCACCCGGAACAGCTTTCGGTTGGTTAGCCAACAGAGCACCAGGAACAGTTTCGTACAGTGAAGCTTCCATAGATACAACGCTGTATTCATTCAGTGAATCAACACCTTCGTTATCATCTTTAGCCATTGCAGTCAAAGTAATAACTGCAGCACTAGCAGAAGCCTGTACACGACGATTCTTGTGAGCATTAATTTTCTTTACGATAGCAGAAGCTAAATCAGAAGCAGTTGCAGTTTCAGCATATACTTCATAAGTATGAGTAAATTGCCAAACAGCTTCGTAGATATCCTTATAATAAATACGAAGTACATAACGGTGACCAGCTACAATAGTAGCATCAGTTAAAGTAATAGTAATCTTTTCTTCAACCGGTTCAACATGTTCACCAATTACTGCAGACGGTTTAGAAGCTTTCTGAATTTCATTAGAGAACTCAATGTTAGCTTTCTGAGCTGCACTACCATCAGGCATTGTAACATTTACTTTTTCGCCAGCAACACCTACATACAAAGAAGAAGCTTCAGCGGCCTTAGCAGCAGTAGTGATCAAAGATTTATTTTGGTCAAATAAAGCTACATCACCAGCAGCCAGAGCATCTACAGTAGTGTAGGATGCAGGACATTTCTTACCGATCAATACGGTATGAACACTTTGGATCATATAAATTAAATTTTAAAATTAGACATATTAAGCGCTTAGTCTAAATCCGCTTACTTTCTACTTTCCTTATTTCAGATTTCCACGTTGGTAAGCGCTTTCTTGTTATGTTATTCCATTGTATTTACTTCGTTGGAATAAACATTGTAGTTTGGTAAAGTACCTAATATAAGTTGCACAGCCATCTTTACAATCTCCATATGAGTATGAGCAGGAAGGTCTGTATATTCATCCGTAGGTGTACCTACTAATGTTACTTTATTAGGTCTCTTTAAATACTCAATAGTATACTCAGCTACTTTATATTGTCCATCAGTATATAAAGTAATAGTATTATCCTACATGAGTTTGATAGGTTTAGCTTTAGTGTACTTTAGATGATACTCTGATAATGAATTTTCTTTGATTCTGTCTACAGTTTCAATAGTACCTTCTATAGTATCACTATACTTAACTTTATAGTTACCTTCCGAGTCTTTCTCCCAACAATCATTAGTAATACCATCTGCAGGAGCTATACCTGCTGTATCACCTAATAGTATTACATAATCGTCAGGTAAGGTAACTGTATAGGTTTCTTGATTAACCTTAGTAATGTCAATATCTTTATAAGTGTGCTTTGTAACCAAAGTACGTAAATCATCAGTACGTTTCTAGTCCTACTCGAAGCCTCTTTGTTTGAAATTGATACCTGAATATCTAGTCTTCCAGAACTTATCGACAGCTTCATTAATAAATGATAATATAGTATCAGATGGTAGTTTGTTATCAATAGCCAATGTAGGACTAATTAGCTATAGTCTTCTTTCTACCTCTATTTGCATTTCACGTGGACTCATTATTCATTCAAGCTATCAAGTTGTACTTTAGTCTGTGTTCTCTGAGATTCTATAGTCTCTAGTGCTATTTCTACAGCTCTATCAATTACTTCATTTAATATGTAATCTGGAACCTCAGTGATATCCTTATTGTAGTCTGTATAGCTTATGTTCTGAGGATACTTAATATAAGTAATATCAGCAGTATAAGTATCAGCAGACATACGTATAGGATCTATATATATCTTCAGTGTATTATCTTCTAATACTGCTACAGGGGTTTCTATCCAAGGCATATTGTTATATGTCTATAAGAATCCTTTAGCCTTTTCATGATCTATAAGTGTACATATAGCAACTTCATCATTGAAGTGTAATACACAATCTACATAGAACATTCTCTTAAGTTCTTGATTGTCTTTAAAGAAATTAGATAAAGTAAGCACATTAGAGCTAGAGTATGGATATACTAAAGGTTGTGCAGTATCTGTCTTAATTAACTTCTATAAATCAGCAATACGTTTAACAGCACCTTCGAATCCTACTTTCATAGTATTATTACCAGTGTACTTATTACATATTACTTCTATATAAGCCTAATTAAGAAATAAATCTATTTCTTCAGGAAGGAATGCAGGGCAGCCACCGAAAGCGACTGCCTCTGAATTCTTATCCATGAGAACTTTAAATGCCTTATGTAAATCAGATATTTTCATTATTTAGATTTGATTTCATTCATAATTGCTAATTTGATGTCCTGATTCTTCTTATCATTCAGATAAGCTATTACATCTTCCAAGCCATTACCAATCATATCTGTACCAAAATAGTATTGACTTCTATTTCTACGTATGATATTCTTAGAGATAGCTGTTTCAATTATGAAGTTCATTTCTCTATTTGGGTTTTCTACCCATCTTGTTATAAACTTATCCGGAGCACTTTCAATCTGTTCAGAAAGCTTAGCTTCAACCATTTCATTAGACAATGTATCAGATTTGATACCATAAAGTCTAAGACACTTACGCATATCCTCAATAGACATCTTATCCATTTCTCTATATGCTTCACGTTTAATCTTGTTGATCTTATTAGCTTCTTTAGCTTCACTATCCTTGTTAATAATAACATAATCAGTAGAAGGTGTTACATTACTTAAACCATTAGCTACTCTTTTATGTTTTTTCAAGAATAAATACTTAAGTTCATCTTCTGGTTTATCTGTATTTAGAATAAGATCATTCTTTCCTAATTTAACAGCAAACGTATCCCAGAATGAACTCATGGGTGAAAGATGCCCACTAGGATAACCAATTTCTTTCTCCAATCTTTCTGCATCCTAAGCAGTAAGACCTGTATATAAGTTACCAGATCTAGTCCAGTAAGAAGCAATATAGTCATAACAAGTAGACCATTTTGTAATCCCGCTCCAAGGATTTATTTTTAAGATTCTAACGATTACTTCCATAATAATAATATTAGATTTATCAAGTTAGTAGGAAAGGGGGCCTAAGCCCCCTAAATTATGAAAACATTAATTAGTCTTCAGCTTCCATGATCAGCTCACCGCAAGCACGAGGATCACGCAACATGATACCCATTTCACCAAGGAAGAATACGGTATAACCGTCCTTACCATTAGATCTCAGAGTATTCTTAGAGTTAGCGTAACCAGACGGAGCTACAGCACCACCAGTGTACCAAGTAACGAATTCACGATCCTTACGTACTACCTTAACGATGTTAGCTTCACCGTCACGTCTACCCAGATCAAGGAATGTCATACGATATGATTCCAGCGGTTTCAGAGTTACAGGATGTAACTGACGATTATAAACAGGATCATCGTACAACGGGAAATATTTCAAAGTAAGCTCAATACCATTAGTCATTTGGTAAGTCTTGAACTGACCACCGAACTTCAGGCTATCACCAGAACCAGTTACAAATACTGTATCCATCAAGTTCATAGTAGCTACCTTTTCCTTCAAGATACGGTCAAATTCGCGCATACCCATTTCACCAGTCAAAGCAACGAATTTACGTTCGTTAGTACCAAGTACGTTATAAGACAGGTCAAACAAGAAGTCTTCCAACAGTTCAGCACTTAAATGAGTATAGTAACGCTTGTTAGACGGAGCGATCTGTTCCAACAGACCAGCACCAATGAATACCGGACGACCGTTAGTACCTGTCAAATTACAAGAACCATCCTTGTTTACATTAGATTTCATGTAAACCAACATACGTTCACATCTCTTATACCATTCACGAAGAGCAACCCATTCCTGATAGTCAGCCCACAAATAAGATTTCTTACCAGTTTTAGGATCTTGCAGAGCAATAGCCATTACTGTAGAATACGCAGAACCTGTGATATCGTAGTTAATACGAATAGTAGTAAGGTAGTTACGCATCTTAAAGTGAGTACTATAGTTCAGGATATCACCTTCTTCACTGTACTCTTCAACAGCAGAAGCAAGACGACTAACCTGGCTACCAGCTTTCAGATACTGTGCAGGAACATAAGAAGTAGGATTACCATCAGCAATGAAGCAAGTATATACCCAAAGATTACCATCTTGATAAGGTGCACCAGCAACACGCAGTTGATATTCCTTATTGTCCAATTCCAATACAGCAGTAGGACCGAACCAATTTTCTTCCAACCACAGATAGATAGGAGTATTACCCAAACCTGCAGTAGTAGTATTAGTGATAGCAGCACCATTCCATTTAGCATCTCTAATGGTAATAGCTCTATCTGCATCAATCATTACATTCCACTCCCAGCTCGGTTGATCAATAGTCATTACATTACCAAGACCGCCAGTCAGCATGTCGAGGGAAGTATTGTAACCATTATCTTTAGTTCCGAATACATAAGACAACACTGTAGCAACTTGATACGGATTCTACTGAGAAGCAGCAGAGATTTTATTGGTATCAATCAAGTCTGAGAAACGTTTGCCTTTGTACAAAACCAAATTATTCAGAATATTATTATCCATAAAATATTAGTAAATTATAATTTATTTGTTATTTAATCTACACGTAATTGTCGTGCAAAAGAATCCCACATAGACTCAGTGCTAGTGTTATCCTGTCTTTTAGTCTTTCTACTTACTCCAGTTCTATTCAAACTATTCTTGAACTTATTAATAGCTGCATTAGAGCCTTCACTCTTAGCTGCTTTTAATAGGGTATCACCCTTCATAGTAAAGTAGGCGGACTCAAGTAAGTTCTTCACGCTTTTGGAATAGTCTTTCTGATACTGAGTCTTTCCATCAGCTGTGGGTTTGAATATATATTCCAATAATGCCTATTTATCTTTCTGAGGTATTTTAATTCCACGAATATTATCCATGCCCTTCAATTCACTGACAACGGTATTAAATTGCTCCTGTTGACGCTTTTTAAGCTCCTTAGCGCGCTTTTCTTGCGCTTCTAATAGCTCTTGTTTCTTTTGCTCCTTAATGTCTCTAAGGGCTTCTAATGCGTCTGTAGCCTCATCCTCGAGTAAACCAGCTTCTTCGTATTTAGTCAATTTCTTTTCAATTTGTTTAGCATTGAAGCCTTTTTCTTTTAAGAATTCTTTGATAACCAGTTTTTGATTTACCTCACTATCTTCTATATTAATCTCTTCTAAGTCTAAGTCTCCGTCAATCTGGAAATAATCTCTAAGGTTACCACCATTCTTTACAAAGTTATCCAATGCTTCTACTTCTTCACTAGCATACTGAGGTACAGAATTCTCCTCAATAACATCTTTGAAATATTCAACTAGTTCTTCTGGAGTTTGAGGGATTTCTTCATCTTCATCTAACTCCCAACCCATTTTATCTGATAATGCTTCAAAGAAACTAGTTACTGCATTACTTTCAATATCTTCTCCTTGATTATTATCAATGTCATTATCTGGGTCATCATTAGGTTCGTTATCTTCCTCTTCCTCCTCTTCTTCGTTATCCTCTGGTTTACTTTTCTTAGAAGGTTTGTTCTTTGGGTCATCTATGTCTTCCTCTTCTTCTTTATTGCCTTTATTACCTTTACGTAGTTCTTCCAATTCCTCATCAGTCAATTCTTCCGATGCCCCTTCAAATTCATTTTCATTGTTACCAGGCATACGATTACTATTTACATTATTACCTGGCATCATGAAGTCATCAAATACTTCAAAACCGTTCAATGTATTACTATCCATAATTATATATAATTAGATTATTGTTATTTCTTTTTTCTACCTTTGTGTTTCCATTTCTTAGCATTCTAAGCAAATATAGCACGCTTACGTGTCAAAGGATTTTTACTATGCGTAAGTTCTTCAGTTGATTTACCAGTTCTACGTTTCAACTCATTGAACTTACCTCTATTCTTTTTCTTAATATGAATACCACCATACTTATATGTAGGTATAGGGTAGACCGGCATGATACCTGTGTAGTCTATTAAATCACTCATTTAGATATTTATTAGGTCCTAATATATACGAGCGTAATTATCACCAAATTTATTCTTTACTTCAGCAGCTCTGGCTAAATAAGAAGGATCATCCATAAGAGCTTCAACTATGTTATATCCCTCATTATTAGCTTTGGTCGGCAAAGTTTTACTATTATTAATTATTGCCTCTCTTCTAGCTTTTTCTATTTCAAATTCATTAATACGATCTTGAATCTTTTTATCCATTAACTTACTATCAGAACTATAAGTAGGCTTCGGAGTAACACCTTTATATTTCTTTCTAAACTGCTTAACAGTCATTGGCATGAAAGGAATCATTGATGCAGCAGCTAAACCTAAACCTGTCCAATCTTTATCCATAGCAGCATTGTACATATCCTTTGCGGCAATAGCATCACCTACAGGAGTTAAATTAGCTGCATCTTCCAAATCAAATACAGGTTTAAGTCCTTGTTGCAATGGTCTACCGTCTGGAGTTCTACCTAACTTAGTATTAACAGCTTTAGCGAATTCATCATCTGGATTACCTACCTCACCACCATTAACCATAAAGTATATAGGATCCTAAGATAGATTATATGCAAACGTATTGGTAAGTTCTGATATGTCTGTATCTTCTAATGACTCCCATTGTTCGGGTATCTTAGCTCCTTTACTACGCATATTACTTATATCTTCAGGAGTAAGTTGCCTATTAGGATCTATGTAGTAATTACCCTAATCATCTTTCAGATTTGAATTATTACCTCTAAAGTCCCAAGTCTGTGCGTGTTTCTCATTAGCCTAATTGACATAATCTTCATATGAACTATCAGGATTACTAATGCGTACATTAGGAGTAGCATTAAGTATAGCTGGAGTATTGTCCCCTACCATATGACCGATACCTTCATGCCAAGTATTAGTGGGTCTTAGTGAAGTATAACTGTGAGCCTTTGGATTAGCAAAACCCTTAGTACCTTTTTCCTTAAGTATATTAAGCTGTTGATTAACCTGAGCATCTGTAGGATTATAACCCTATCCTACCATATTATCTCTCATAGCTTCAGTAGGAGTTTTCCATGTAGCTTTGTCTATATTAGATAATACACTGTTTAGTTTATCCCCTCCTATCTAATCTGAATATTTTGGATTCTTAGCTCTCTCAGTATACCAATAGTTTGCAAAGTCTTTTTGATATTCATTCTGATTCTAGAACATCTTATTGTAATCAGGTCTTCCATCTACTAAAGACTCTTGCATTATATCTCTCCTAGTCTTACGCTGAAACTCACTTACCTCTCCACCATATTCATAGGAGTTTCTAAGTCTACGACGTTCTCTTACTTTCTTTTTAACAGATTCAGGTAACTAGTCATAATATTTTCCTTCATCAAGAGGTACAAAACCAGTTCTTTGAACAAAAGGAGTACCCGCTTTATCTAACTATCTTGACAACCATCTTAATGGTCCAATATACATACTAGAAGCGCCTTTATCTTTGGTATCAGTAGGACCATAATCATTCAAATCGTACGCTCTCTGATAAAGTTTATCATTACTAGCATTGTAGTACAATACAGAATTATAACTACCAGCGTGAGGTAATTCTGGAGTATAGTAACCTAAAGGTAATGTTCCTACTGGAATTAAATTACTTCTTTTAATAGTTGTGTCAGAATCAGCAATATACTCATACACAGGTACTTCTCCATGAATTTCTTTATGATAATTAGCAGCTCTTCTTACAATTCCATAAGGATCTTCCTCACTGTTAGTATCTACTACTCTATAATTAGGATTCTTTGCCATCTGCTTCTTTTGATTTTCAGGAGATAATAGAAACACTTCTCCTGGATCATATGGAGTTTCGTCCGCACTCTTTATCGCATCTACGATAGGTTCTACAAGTAGTGCTTCAACTGGAGCTGCCACTGGATCATTCTAGGTTTGATGTATGGTATAATATGCAGCAGCTGCTATAGCTGGGGTTCTTCTTTCCTTATTAAATAACATATCGGCAAGTGAAGCAAATACCTAACCAACGCCTAAAGCATGTCTGCCACCATTCTAATAAGCTTGTACTTTCCAATCCCAATAGCCTTTACCGGGATTATTTTCCCGGTAAGACTTTAGGTTCTGCATTCTCTATTTAAATGCTCGTTTATCCATATACGAAATCTGTAAAATTTCTTTTACCTAAGAATTGATTTTTATCCATATATACTTCGGCTTCTTGAGTAGATTCAGAGATGAGTATGTAGATAACATCTTTACTAAACATTCGTGTATCTAACGGAGTACCTACATAGAACATTATATATGAATCTACTTCTTCCTTATCACATTCAACAAATCCGTTGTCTAACAGTTTCTATATGAAGATATCAATTCTTTCTTTAACTGTTATATATTCTTTAGTTACAGTCATAACTTTAACATATTAGATATCTAATCATAAGTATTGTCCATAAACAGTCTATCCATATCCTCATCTTTAGTGATATTATTAGGCCTAGGATATATTAGTACAGGAGGATGATTACACTGATGAAGACCGTATATTACTTCTTTATCATCCTTTATTAGTCTAATATCAGTATAACCACTAACTGCAGATGAAAAATAACATACATTATCATCTTCAATATAATCATATTCTTTAGTACTGCGGTTATATACTTTTCTATACGGTTTATAACCTTTATTAATTAGATATTCTATAAAGCTCATAATAATATTTATTTACTACCTTTTCCGCCTTTTCCTTTTTTACCGCCGGATTTCTTTCCACCACATGCCATAATTATTTCTCCTTTTTACTTTTATAACTACCTATTTTCAAATACTTAAACCATGCATAGTGCTTACGCTCTTTACAATAGTTTAGGTTTTTATCATTATTGTGTGCTTCTTCTTCGAAGCTAACATCGTGATATCTATCACTCTGTTTATTCCATTTACAGGACAGCATTATACAAAGATATTCTATAGCATACCATAAGTAAAAACCAATCCACAACATCTCTTGCATCTACTTCAAATGTATCTTCTCATGGTTATACTCTGTCATTGTAACCACAGCGTCATTTCTTTGGAATATAACGCCAAACAGATTTATCAATTTATAACCCTTAAAAGGTATAAACTTATTCTTAATTATCTTCATATTACTTCTCTCCTGTTACCTTATTCTTCAGAGCTGTACGTGCTTTAAGCTGTTCTCTCTTGTATGCTTCTGCATCTTTTTGTTTCTGTAATTCCATTTCCTGCTTCATCTTATCTTTTTCAAGTTGAATCTTCTTATTCTCAATTTCACGTTTCATTTCAATCTCACGCTTCTTGTTATTCAACTCAAACTGTTTAGATGCTGCATCAGAATTTACTTTCTGTTGTTCAATTGCTTGTTTGCCTATTTCGATTACATCAGGTATTCCGTTCCCGTCTTGATCCATATTCTCAGAACCTCTATACGCATTAATTTGAGCAACTGCAATCTTAGTATTAGCGTCAGTATCTATCTTATATTTTTCGAGGTCTAATTTACGATTTTCAGTATCTAACTTAGCTTCCTCGATCATAAGTTTTTCTTCCTCCATCTCATTCTGTATCTGTTGCATTTGCATTTCGCGTTCAGCTTGAGCTTGTTCCATTTGTTGCTGTTGTTCCATACGCTTCTGTTCTATTTCTTCAAGTTTATTCTTGATCATAGTAACATTATCCATGGTGATGATTTCAGCAATATCAAGCAAACTAGCACCATTCTGCATAGCGGGTTGCATAAGATTTCTAAGAGCTTCAATCTATTGTTGATTCTTAGTAGTATCTTCTACAAATATATCATAATCTTCATAGAAGAAATCATCAGATAAAGTTAAGAATGTTCTAGTTGCATCATCTAATACATACTATATGCAAGTCTTATTATCTTTCCAAGCATATTTAGCTGTATCTAATAACATAGTAATACACTCTTTCTTTACCTAATTATGTGTCCAGAACCAAGGCTCAGTAATATGAGCAGATTGTACTACAGAACGTTCTACATTACCTACTAATTCATTAGATGCAATAGAACCTTCACGCTGTTTACTTACTCCTGATATCTCAGATAACATACTTTCGATCTTGTCCATTAAATTAATGTATTGATCAATAGTATTAGCCATAGTAAGATCTAAGGCAGATATCTGATTGAATTGGGATGGTTTACCACCTTCACGACCTGGTATATCCCATCCTTCTTCATATGGATTAACAAAGTTAACTCCAAGTGCTGATAAGTAATGCATCCATTTAGCTACATCTATATTCATAGACTTAGGTATCTAAGTAATATCCATAGTAACTACTTTACCTTTGTCTCTAGCCATAGCTAATTCAAGACGATACCAAAGTACGATATACATGTATTGTAATGGCTTCATCATACTAACAAGACTGCGTGGTCTACTGTTAGTATTATTGTATATTACTCCGGTATATGGTAGTCTTTGTGAATTAGGATTATCTGCGGATACGTGTTGATACTCAAGTGGTTCTATACCGACATATAGATCCTCACCTATTCTATATCCTTCCCAAACTTCAATAATCCATCTCCATTCTACATTGATTTCGTTGCCTGTTACCTTATAAGTTTCATCAACTTGATAGTCTTCTGGCATACCTGTTTCTGGATTGATTATTGTTACAAAGCCAATTTTCTTAAGTGATTTCCAACAACAATGCCATACGTGCACATTATTAGATTCTTCGAATGGATTAGCAGCAAACCCATTAATACTATGAGTTTTGATGTGAGGATAGTCTAAAGATGTCTTTCTTACTTCGGGGGTTATGCCACCTTTAGAACTATCATCCATCATGTCCAGCAGGTCATTCAATTGCTTTTCTGACATCTTATCATATAGTCTGTCATATACTTCAGTAACAGACATAATCATCTCATAACAACACCATTGTGCTTCATGTATGAATTCAAGATCAGATGTATCAGTATCATAGTCAAAGTAAATGGGATTTATTCTCTCTAAATGAGGCTCTCCATTTACTATTCCTACGTAGTATATCTCTTCACCACCAACTAGAGCGTCTTTCCAACCTTTATAGAATTCATGAGTAATATTCAGCTTGTTCTTCAAATAGTTTAGACTATGATATGCTGTTATCTCGGCTATATCTTTATAGTCTTTACTCATGTACTTTTGTATCTATTCTGGTGGCATTACTTCACCTGATTGTAATGCTTCTTGGTATCTAGCCTATTCTTCAGGGCCTAGTCTACTCATGATAGTAGCTTGTATGTAGTCTATAAGCATTTGTTTAGCTTTATCCTACATTTCACTAGTAGCTATATCACTTGTACGTACTACTCTAAAATTGAATGGTCTCTTAGTTTCTTCACCTAATAATAGGTCTATTTTAGGCTTAATTATATTATAATCCTAAGCCATTGCAGGGAAACCATCTTGCTGTTTAAAGGGGTTAGTAACATACTTAAGATCCTTTTCATTGTATATACTATTGTAAAGGTCATAGTATGTCTACATTTCCTCTTTACGAGTTCTAGTATTACCATTTCTAGAACCACCTTGACTGTGTCCTATAATATAGTCAACACAAGACTCTTTCCAGTCCTATGTTTTCTTAGACATAGGTAATCTCTACAAAGGAAATTGGTTAATATTCTTCATAATTAAAACATATATGCTTCGATATTATCAGTAGGTTCATCGTCATGAAACCACTGTTGAGTAAAGATAGGGCCTTCAAATAATACCCTATTTCTATTCTCCTTTTTTATTTCTTTTACTTTGACATTATAGAGCTGTTCTCTATAAATCATTACTTGAATTAGAGCCATACAGTTGTGGGTAACTATACCGTTTGCAACGTAAGTGTGGTCATCTTGTACTTCTATATTATACACAGTATCAGTAGTTTCTTTACTTTCTAATAGCTTAATTGGCACCCAGAAACCTCTACTGTCCTGTAGGCATACAGATTTAGTATATTTATACTCTATTTGTTTAAACTTATACGAAAATATCGGGTAACTAGAATTAGGTTCATCATAAGAGTAATAATTCAATAACTTATGAACATACTCTCCATTTATTTGTAAATTAACCTGTCTTCTATCGTTCCTAGGCTTTATTTCTCTAATAGTAGAGTAAATGCCATTATCAACTAATATCTGTCTTACTTGTCTTAATAATTCTTCGTAAATGGTAGATATTTCTATAGCGTTTCTATTACTACCATCGTAATTTACATTATATTTCTAATGTCCATCCGCTTCTAATAAACCTAATACAAACGGTATTAGATCCGTATGATTATTATATACTGTGTAATTAATTTTCTTATTATTTGGTATACAACCAAAATTAGTTGCTAACTTATGTAATTTTTTAGAATACACAAATAGCCTGTAACAGTTTTTAGATTTATCTTTTACTATTTTACAAGGAACAGAGTTGTCGAATTCTTCAATTATTTGTTTACACTATTCTGCGCATTTCAGTTGATCTAACTAGTATGTTATTTTTACTTCGTTACTCTTAGGGTTGCAATATCCATCTCCCATTATCCATCCAAGTAAATATAACATCCTGTCATTTATAGTTCTTGGTTTACTCTCAATACTCCTCTTAGGTACTAGTGCAAATTGATATTTATAATTTAATTGATCTGCTCTTAGAAAGTTCTCTTTCAGACTGTTTAAGTTTCTGAACTTATGTGATAATTTATCTGTATACTTAACTAAAATAGGATGATTATCTGTACAAATTAATTTCTAATAATCTCCAGAATACTATAGAGTTACGATATTACCATCATGAACGTGCTTATCTGTCCAAGTAACAGGTTTATAATTGCCTTTATCTGTTAGTATTAAGTCTCCTATGCATATTTCTTCTATAGGTACATCTCCTTTATCCGTTGTGATTAAAGTACCTTTCGTTAAACATCTATCGAAGTTACCAACATCATTATAAGCAATCAACTCCTCAAGTAGGGGCTCAGACATTATGTTATATAGATTCTTTTTCCCAACGGAATTCTCATCATTTAGCCAATCTTTTATTAAACCTTCTCCCCATTGTTTAATCTACTTATTCATATGACAACCCTTCTTTCTGTTTACTTTAGAGTTGCCAACAATATCGTTTATAATATCAGGCTAATCAGCTAGTAAGTAGTCACAATGCTTATTAGTAAAGTAAACAAAGATACCTTTGTTTTGATTCTCATACATTGCTCTAGCATTGTAATACAGCAATAATTTTCTTACATTCTCATAAAACTCTTCTGCTGATTTAGGTCTACCTGTATATTCAGCAACTATAATATCAGAATATTGTTCTATAGATTGTATACGCTTATATATAAAACAAGAACCAAGAGATGTAGTGCTTGATTCATCATAATCATATGAGTCAATACCAGCTATATAAAGACCTGCACTAGCGTCTTTATTAGGGTGTTCCCATATTACTATAGAACCAGTAGGATCATCACCTACTAAAGCCCCTGTAACTTCATCTCTTTTGGTTCTTAATGGATAATGAGTTATATCTCCAGTCTTCTTAATTACCCATTTAATAGTTCCATCTGGTTGTTGAATTAAGTCTCCTACTTGTTTGTGGTTCTATAATTTCTTATTAGTCCTAAGTAATGATAACTATTCCTGTAATTCCTTTTTAGGGAATATGTTACCATTAAATTCTAGCATAGCTTCAGCCGGAGTAATGGGACGCTCTGCCACATAACGGTCTACAGCTGCATTACTAGTAGCATTAGTTATTACTACTTGTCTTTCAGCCAATATGTGTTCTAATGATTTCTTTTTAAACGTATTACCGTCATCATCCATGTATATACGCTTACCGTCTTTATCACGTATATCTAGGTTAGTATACTGAGGTACAAAGAAACCACATTTGTTAGTAGTAGCTGTTTCATCCCATATGTTATCAAAACCTAAACAGTTATAACCATCTGGATTATAGAACATGTCTTTCATGGTCTCGAATGCAGAGCCTTCATCACCACCAGTACCCCATACAATCATTGTACCAAAGGCTATACCGTCTACTTCTACAGATGGTCTTGCAATCTGCCATGCAGCACCTAATTCTGAGAAAGAACCTCCCTCTTCAAACATAATAAGGTTGGCTTTCTTACCACGAACTACGTCAGGATTATCTTTCAAAGTAACGCCAATAATCTCTGACTTGTAACCCATTTCTATTACATTACCATAATCGTCTTTAGTATAGAAACCAGCTCGTCTACGCATCTGGGTATTAACACTACGCTTCTTACCCCAAGCTGTATTCTTATCTATGAAGTCCATGTAATCCCATGCTTTAGTAAGAATACCATCATCTGTTAAGTATTGCTTATTAGATGCGTATATGAATGTTTTACTATTGGGTATCAAATAGAAATTACGGCATGCCATAGAACCACCTTTGTAAGAGAAACCCTTACGTCTTGATTTAAGTAGACATAGATGTTTGCCCACTGTTTCTGCTTCTTGAACAGCATTAAAATAGTAATAGTCATAGTCCCAGAAGTCTGGAAAACTAACTTCATTTATACGCTTTACTACAGTATTGCCATCTTTATCAGTAGTAATATGATTAACAATACGGGATATAGGACAGTAATTTAAATAAAAATAGTTATAGCCACTGATGAAATCGCCATCATCAGCAGTATAACCATTAATACATCTATCTTGTTCTTCGTCCCAGTATTTGAAGTATTCCGAGGTACCTTCAGGATACTAACAATAAGAGCCCACTTCGAGGAATCTCAGAGCGGGCTAACGAAATTTATTACTATTTAATATCTTCTTATTAAAGTCTACCATGATTGACTATATTCCAGTTATATGTTTCAGTACTTGCACATTCAGCAGGTAACTCTAAAAACTCTAAAGGGAAATTAATTCCATTGTTTTCTGTACGAATTAATTCAAGACTCTCTTCTACAATAAGCATTAAAGCAGTGTCTTTTAAATTAGGAAATAATTCCTTTAGATATTTATATAGATATTTATAGAATTCTATTTTCTTTTGATCTTCCATACGCTATTTAAAAAGGGGCACGTTTCACAACGTACTCCTTTCTCTTCAAACCTTAAAACTTCATTATGGTAAAATTTAAAATTAGCGCAAAAAGCACTAAGAATAGCTCTCTAGGTTATACCAGACCCTAGGAACTGGCCGACTTACGATTCGGACCTTCATTAGCTGTGTTTACTGTTAATTACTCAGTAAGTGACTTAGGTATTTACGTTGTATGCGCGCCATACTTCACTTAGTTTATGCAACCTGCTTGCAGTCAGGTTGCATTAATATCTTTTTCCATATAAAACCTTTACATGTCTTAGCTCTACCGTTGCAAGCTCTCTGTATTGATTTATAATCAGTATTAACTGCTTCTGCAGCTTTATTCATTCCATAGTAAGTATCCACTAGCTCTCCTTCTAAAGTATACTGATATACAATGTATTTAGTGCTAGCAATTCTTATTTTTTCTTTTTGTTCTTGGGACATTTTCTTTCCTGTATTGAGACCTATCATGCCTTTAACCCAAGTACTATTACCAACATATCTTCTGTTTCCTTTATGCCTTACAATTTTGGTCTTTTGATCTTCTTGATACTCTTCTAAAATATGAGGAATATCTTGCTTTAACTTTTCTAATTCCTCTTTAGTATAAGCTGCGATGAAATTGCTACAAAATGGGTGAATATAACTTTTGTTACACAATCTGCCTATATTACTTCTACTTAGACCTGTTATGTTTGCAGCATCTTTTATCGTCCAAGCATAAATATAATACTTTTCAATGAAGTTATATAAATATACACGTTTGCCAAATAATCCTCTAGCTATTAATTTTTTTGTATTTTCTGAAACTTTCTTCTTTTGTTCCTCTGTCATTTTAAGACCTAATACTCCAAAATCTCCACCTTTAGTACAGTTATAGCCATCGGTATAAGCTTTATATTCTTCTATATACTTTATTTCTAGTTCGTCTAACTTTTTTATTAAATCTTCATTAGATATATTTGGATCAGGGATAAAATATTCTAATAGTTCTAAAGTAAAGTTATGGAAACCGTGTTTTCTTATAGCTCTATAAATCGGCAGATCAAGTTTACCGACCTTAGCATTTCGCATGTGATCTTTTATCCTTGATCTTAATTTTATACTCTGTCCTATATAGCATTTTCCATTTATATTGTTTTTGAACATATATATTCCAGCTATGTTAGGATCAATATCTCTGTAAGTCATATCTGCAAGTTTTATATGAAATTGGTAGGGGTGGTAGGAATCGAACCCACTCACATAGAGGTTTAGAATCTCCGACGCTACCGTTACGTTACACCCCAATATCACGTGGGTACTAAGCCCCCACGTTAGGCCATCAAAATTATCGTTTGAACCAAGCTTTGATTCTACTCCATAAACCCTTTTTAGGCTTCAGAATATTGTCTATTTCATCAATCTGTCTCCAGAATTCTTCTTGACCTTTAGTCAAATCAATTGTAATATCGTATTGTGCTTTCATAATTTATCTTTATATTGTTCTAAACGTGTTGTTTAATTTAGGTTGCATTTTGCTGTATTATCTCGCCAACTCATAAGGATTAATCTTAGCATCACCTTTGACTTTACCTATTGCTACTTCTTCAGCTTTAACCATATTCTCTAAAGTATCTATACTCTTAAGTACATTACCTACTGATGTCATACCAGCTAATAGGTCTTTAATTTTCTTTTCATCAAGAGTATCGTCAAGGGATTCTTTATAATACTTACTGATACTATCTAGCTTTAGCCTCATGTTATCAAGCATCTCCAACGTACGAGTATGACAGAATGCTTTATAGTCATTTTCACAGCTAATTTCTTCAGCAGTAAGTTGGTAGTTTTCATCACCGAATATTTCCTTTTTGAGTTTGGGCTCTCTAGTTTCAGCTTCCATACTTTGAACATATGGGCTATTCCATTTGTTCATTAGTACTATATAACTGATTACTTTAGTAGCATATTCTTTATCCGCTTTATCAGCATCCCATACTTTTTTAAAGCACGGGATACCTAAAGCATCTGAATGAATAATTACTCTACCGCCTTGAACGTCAAATAGTTTCATTAGATTCGATTTTCTTAGTCAGACTTTTGAACCATCTGCTGATGTCATCCTTAGCGACTATGTCAGTACATATTACAGCTTTAGTGTCATAATCAACGCCATTCCAATGTACAAAGTACAGTATTAAGTCACCTGCATTATAGTCTATTACTTCGGTTTCAGTAATTATTTGTCCATCCTATTCAGCAAAGAATGCGCATCTAACATCAAAGTCTGAGGGTGTAGTTTTAATGGAATTAGTCTCTGTATTATACAGAGTCTTAGTACCATACTAATCAATTAATAACTTATCCATAATTAGCAACTTTGAGATACACATTCACAGTCACAGCAACAATCTTTAACTTTCTCTCTGCCCTTTTGCTCTTCGTAGTACTTTTTTCTACGTTCATGGTGATTAGTGAGATCTTTGTTATCAATTACGACGATATCACCATGTTCCTCATCTCCAATTCGATACATCAACATCACTACATTGCCTGCTTTTACTTCGTATTCTTTGTCAAAGTAAGTAAGAACTCCGTCTTCTTCGATAAACCATATATAATCTACATCATATGCATTATATGAAGTGCCAATACTATTGATCTTTAGTGTTTCTGTATCAAGCTTTATAAGTGCACGTTGCTCAGTTAAAATATATTTATTCATAATGTCTAATTTTAATCTATTCTGTAACCTAAATAATATTCTTTACTCAATTTCTGTAGTATGCTCTACGCTAATGTCAGAGGTATCTTCGGATGTACATACTCCGGATTCATCTGATACTTCTGTATTATCTGCTAGAACTCCATTATCTCCTTCTCCAGACTCTGAGTTGTTATGTTGCTTCGTATATTTTTCATATAATCTCTCACATATAAGATCAATCTGCGCAGCTCTATCCAAGTTAGTTTCATTCTTACCATTTTCCACAATAGTAGTAGTTACTTCATCTAGCATATCACCACTAAACTGATCATACATAAGATCCCCATTCATAATTAACTCTTCTACTAAGTCAAAGAGTTTGTTCATTTTCTTTGTAAGTAGATTCTTGTCTGTATGAGCTTTCTCTACTTTCCACATTGCAATGCTTTCTTCTTTAGTCATTTTCTTCTTTAAATTTAATTAAACTACTACTTATAGAGCCCGCAGCCCATCCAAGTAAATATGCATAGTTTTCATTTCTATGAAAACACTCTGCTGACAAACCTAATGAATCATACATGTAATCTGTAACATGTGTAGCTTCATGAGCAATAGTATTTATTGCATCCTCAAGATTATCCGGATTGAAAATAACTACTAATACACCTGCCTCTCCTGTAGCTTTGTAGTGTACTGGTATTGTAACTGCTGCAGTATACTCTTCATAAAACTCTTCTACTAAGCTCTTATAGGTATCTTCATTAACTATGTTAAAGTCTTCTATATTACAAAATACGAACTTCTTATCTAAACCTTCAGCATAGTTAGCTACCCATAGCTTTCTAGGATAAATTACAGGATCGTATGTATTAAGTATTTTCTTCATATCTTTTCTTTAATTTAATTTTACCCAAGTAAGTAAATCTGATAGGTTTATTATCCTAATTAGTTATAGCTTCATTAGTAAACCTAAAAGGGCTATTACATATTACTTCGATGATCTAATAAGGTAAGTTGTACTTATTACTTAGTTTAGTATATATACTGGGTTGATCTTTCATTGAACTTTACTCTTTTATAATATCTACATTCATTTAGAGTAATAGGTCCACTGATAGTATTTGGTCTAATCACATTGATAACATCTGCTATATCTAACCAATTACTAGAGTAATGTAAGTCATTAGCTATTATAGCTAGCTTATTAGCTTCTAATTTACTATACTTACGTATAGGTTCGTATATTGCTGTTTCGTTATCAAAGTTTCCATTAATACTTAGTAACTCTGTTTTCTGAGTAATAAGAGTAAACCTATTGTAAGGCAAATGCTTATTCCATAGACCATACCAAGCTTTCTTAAGGAAATTATAATCTTTCCAAACTATAATGGAACCTGGTTCAAGCATTGTTGATTGTACTTTCATCTTTATTTAATCTTAACACTATTGTTATTTGTACTCTATCACCGATTACTTCTGGTATTAAAGCTTTATTTACCATTACTTCATCTTCTACTCTGCCTTTGACAAGTATACCTTGATTCTTAAACTTAGTTATATATCTACTTAAGTTATCAGGAGTAATACCTAATGTTTTTCTGATATACTTTCTATTTTCAGTACTTATTACATTCTTACTGATGTTAGGGAGTTTTGGTGTATTTATATCTAACTATATAAATGTAGATAGTAATTGTAACTCCCTGTCAGTAAGATCTAATATACCGTTTAGGCTTTTCAAGAATTCGTTGTATAAATCAGTTTTAGAGACACCTTTAACTAATTTATTCATTCTCTAATTTACCTTTAATACTATTAGCCAACTTAATCAAATTGTACAGTACTGTTTCAGATTCTACTTTGACGCAAGGTTGTACTTCACCTTTTTCAAATTTATTCTGTACTTCCAGCAAATCACTTTTGTACTGTTCAATTAAATTATCAATGAAATCAACAGTATCTTTAACAACCGACTTATCAGTAGCAATTGTAGTAAAATAACCGTCGTTATACAGTTCCTCTGCAAGCTTATCATTGATCATGATGGAACGCTCGCAACCATCCTTAGACTCATCTAAAGTATACGCTTCTTCCATTCCATTCCAAAACAATAGGTCACCTTTCTTAAGTAACCCACAATCTTTAATTACTTTATAATCTGACATCATTTTTCTAACTTTTTACAGGCCCACATTACTAATACTCCGATCAGTATTGCTAATAGCCAACATTTATCTTCCATGACACTAAAACGCCTTTGTTAACAGACTGTTAATACTTTTTAACATTTGTTAACATTTCATTAACAGATAATAGAAAACCCCGGCATGAAACCGGGGTTAACTATCACAATCTATTAATATTTAAAATATGTTTCTATATGAAAAAGCTTACTTTTCAAGTAGGTTGGGCGTTTATGCTTGAAATTAAGTCTTTTTTTCTTATTCGCAAACAGCAATTACATCAAATGGTTTGACTAACTGACTATCTTTGAATAAATCAAAGTCCTTAGAGAACTTTTTATTGTAAACTACTTTGTCCCCTACTTTAAATTCAGGTTCTGCTACACAAGTGGGAATGGCTAATACAATACCAGTACCATATTCAGATTCTACTTCTTTAGTCTCTGTCTTTGTCTCGTACTTATTAAAGCCTTCTTCATCTACTTCCCCTGTAGGAACTTGTTCTGTAAATTCCTTGGTAACCATTACAGGTTCTAATGGTTTTACTAGAACATCTTTAAGGAACTTGTAGTTCAGTCTGTTTAAGACTGTTTCTAATATCTTATCTTCGTCACTCATATTCTTCAAACTTGGTTGGTTTATTACTATAAACGTTAGCAATTACGTTTTGTTTCCTTTTCCATGTTAATATATTTACTATAACTAACAGTAGAATATAAACGTAATATGCCTTTATCTTTCTTGACCAGGTATACTTTCTGATTTAGATCAAATAAAACATGGTCTATTCCTTCAATACAAGTTTTTACTGGTCCAGTAATATCTTCTCTTAAGTATAACTCAGCTAGTTCATCTGTGGTAGATCTAAAGGCTAAATCTAAGGCTTTAATCCTACTCTGTATTTTACTATGTTCTTTTAGTAATTCTTCCCACTCTTTAGCCAATGCTTCTCTATCTATCATGTTCTTTGAGTATGTTACCACCATTAGAAGTACAGTACGTAACAGCTCTTGTTGGACATCTCAATTGGTTTTGAAAGTAACAGCCATCACATCTACCACCCCTGGAAGGCTCTATTATAAACTATTTACTTTGTATCTCTACGGGAGTGCCTTTCCTTATTATCTCAGCTAATTCTGGATCATATAACGTCATAACTTTAAATTCTCCTTAACTTTATATATAGTATACATACTAAGTATGCCAACTATAACACCAAACCAAAAACTCATTCTTTTATCTCCTTTCCTTTTCCGTGTTTATCTAAGTAAAGCATAGCTATTGCATTCCAAGCTACTTGGGCTAAATGTTGACAATCTGTATCTTCATCAACTTTATTACCTTTCTCATACTCAAGTAAGTGCCTTAACATTGCAGCTTTGTATCTCTGATAACCATTATCCAATAATTGCCAAGTATTCTCACCATACTTATTAGCACCAGACGTATATACTTTAACTATATCTTCAATCTCTTCTAAAGGCAGTAAATCCCATCTTAGTTTACCGTCTTGGAAATCATTCTTTTTTCCTTCTTTCATAGTTTTACTTCCCATTGCCATTCTTCTGGAATTATCTTTATGGTATCTGTTTTAGTAGTCAGTAACCTTTCTATCTGTTTATTCATTTCAGTAAGAAATTCTTCCTCTACTAGGGCAAATTCTCTATCATTAAACCAGATAGGTATTAAGTGTTTGTTACTTATATTTTCCATGATTTCTTTATATCTAAGTATATCTCCCAAAGTTGGTCTTCGGTTAAATCTTTAAAACTACACTTATCGTTCCATCTCCAAGAGTCTACAAATCCACCTACATAATGACCTAGATTTAATCCTTTTTCATTATACTTATCCATTATAGTATAATAAGGGCCACTGCATCCTATGATAAGATTTACTAAGTCATCTCTGTCTAACTCTACTGTCATAGTATAATCTTCTTAAGTATATAACCTTGAGTACAGTAACCAGTAACTCTAGTAGGGCAACTACTATTATACAAACTACAACCTTCACACATACCTTTCTTCAACTCTGGTACTAACTGATATGGTTTATTACCATGATATACTATCTTACCAGAGTAAGCCTTATCTATCTTATTTACTTTATTCATATGTATTATCTTAAGTATAGTGTTATCTAAAGTAAGAGTAATTATAATGGCTTACTTATGATATAGAACTTATTAGTCTGTATTAGTAACCCCTCTTACTCCCCTATAAACGTCTCATACTATGTGTTAGTTACCATTTCTTTAACATTTATTAACAACAATTATGGCTATTTAACTTCAATATTTTAACAATTTTTAACAAAAAAATTTTATAGAGAAAGCCCGCGTGTGTGGAAAAATAATTATATAGTATATACCCGTGTGTGTAGAATACCCACCAGCAAATCCCCCACCGCTGTTAGAAATCGGGAAGTCCCCGGGGTAGTTGTTATCTGTGTTACTATACTTTGGCAACAGGATACAAATCAGCTACTACTGCTAAACTTTGCATTATTAATGTAATTCATAAGCTTATGTTATTATCAGATTGTATTTCTACTCCTTCTGACAGTGATGAGGAGTATGTTGACTCTTGGTTTAACACAACCAGTCAGCCTGGGTATGTAGCACCTTGCCAGACCATAGAGAATGGCAAGGCTGTTACAATCAAAAATCCCGCTAAGGAGATGTGTAAACAGTGCGCTATAACAGAGTACTGTAACATTAAAGCGGGATAATCTAAATTCCGCTTTTGCTTGATTATTAACTTTAAAACTTTATATATGTCCAAAATCAAACTGTACATCAGCTATTGGCTCATCATGCTGTCTTACTATCCTTATAGGGATGTATTTGCTTATGAATTGTCTATACTTAGAGAGGCATTCAAAGTAATATCTCATCCCAAAAGATACGATAATGCTACGGTAACTGCTAACTATGTAACATTTGTGACTATTAACAGTGCATTACATGAATTAGTAGAACAATACAAACGAGAGCAAATCAAGCACCATTGATAAACATTGAGTATTAATCAAAACATTAATAAGTATGAATAACTTCAAATTATTGTTTGTTGTAGTAACAGCAGAAGAAGCGCAACCACTTCTAAATGCTAAGCAAGAGAATGACATAATGTATCCTATTTGTGATGCAGAAGGCATTAAGAAGTATGGAGAAGGAGCTTATTTCGTAGAAGTCAACTTTTGCGATAGAGTTCAAGGTAATAACCTTAATTTTTAACAACTATGAAAAAGAATAACATACCCGTGTATATTGCTCCTTGTCAGGAAGTAGTAGTAGAATTACCTTTCATGATAAAGCAAATAGCACGTGTAAAACGTCCAAGTAAGGAACTGTGTAAGGAATGTCCAAGAGAAGCATACTGCCGCGAATATCACACATTAGTAGGTGATAATTATGGAATAGCTGGTACTATGACTGTATCAGAAGAAGATGTATGCAAATTAGACGATTTAGACTACTAAGTACACATTACACAGTATTGCCACAAAGGCTGCGCACAGGAGGCAAATCAGGCACAGCTGCCAACCATTGGGAGAAGTGAAAGAGGAACTTGTATAGTGTTTTCATCGACGTAAGAACTTAATGAAAAACCAAGCCGAGGTCTAAGACCGTTAAAAAATAAGGCTTCGGATTAAGCAGTTGTTTACATGTAAACACACGCACCAAATCTTACACTCTCCTTTTTTAATGTATTACCTCATCAAGTAATATATAGCTATATTTAACAATCACCAAAAAACCTCGCAATGTATAGGTAATTGTATCATGTCATGGCACGTTACAAAATCATTGAGCCACAAATCAAAGTCGTGGAACAAGGAAAACAGAATGCAGGCACAAAATATTTGCTTGCTAAACTTCAGAACGCATTGTGCTTATGGGAAGAACCACAAACATTTACATGTTTTATTCAACCCATTGTAAATTTATTTACTCCGTTATTGTCAATTCAACACGGAGGAACAGCACAAGCAGACCAGCCAATTCCCGAAGAGCTACAAATGGTAACAGGATGTTGGATTGATTGGTGTCCGCCGCAGAAGTTTTACAAGCAGCACTTATCAAGTCATCCAGCAAGACCTGCAACAGCAACTCAACCAGCAAGAGAAGCAATTCAGGCTGGTTCGTTAGTAATGAAAGGTGGAAAACCTATTCTTTACACAACTCTCCGTATCTTCTGCCAATATTATATGGACGAATTCGGAGAAAAACAATGGATACGTGGAGGTTCTCCAGAAGAAGTAGGACAACGAGCATTCAGTACATACTGTGTACCAGCAGAGGAAAATACAACACCTCAAATTATGCCTACTGCACCAGCTCCTGAAATAGTAGGAGGACAGGTAGTGCAACCTGCACCAGCTCCTACTGCACAACAAGGTCAACAACCTCAGTTCGTGCAAAACCCACAAGGAGGACAACCAATTCCGTATTAACAAACTGCCGGCAGACCAGTAATAGTCTGCCACCTTTTTTAAATTATGGACACAATTATATGGTTAGACGGACATACATCTAAGATTTCATCAAAAGAGGCAAACAATAAGAGTTATAATATTATAATTCACGGAAGATATGAATTTCGTCTTATGTTACAAAACTCTGAATTTGCATGGAGAGGAAATTGTTGGATGCAGATAAGATAACCGAAATTCAAAAAGGAACCGCTGACAGACCGGGAAAAGAATAGTCTGTCATTCTCTACTTTTTCAACTATACTCAGAAGAAAGAGATAGATAGAACGAACGAGCAACGAACTCGATGAGTATATTGGCTTTATTATCTAAATAGGAATAAAGCAAATAATGGTAAATGAAATTATCTTTAAGCAGATAATTTTAGACCATTCGACCCTATTTACAATTACACTTGCAGAAGGCAAAGAGTTCAAGAGAACGAAGTAAATGAGTCTTGTTAATCGTAGTGAAAGCTACGTTCCACCATTATGCGTAGGGGTGTGTGGGTAATCGAACAAAATAACGCTTTGGATTTGATACACTGCAAGTATTAAATTCACATAGATTAGCATGACAACTTGAAAGAGAGTGACAATCTGGAGAGACAGATATTTATTAGACAAAAACTTATTAAGTCCACCTTACATTGTAATGGATTACCTACGCTGCCTTGTAACATAAGACATAGGTTTTAAGTCAAAGTGGTTCTGACCATAATCAGAAAGGTATGACGACTAATAAGTTTTAAGCATAAAAAACTCAACAACTTCAGAGTTGTGTAACAATCCCAAGACGTTGAGGGCACCAGTTTCTTTACTATAAAATGCGCGCAAACTACCAAAAGGTGTGAGTTGCTGCTCGTAAAGTTTTAGGTGTAAAACGCAAAATCAATAGAATATGGATACTAAAAACAATTACCCAAGTGATAAAGAGTTTGAAATATGCTTAGTAATAGCAACATTCTTACTCATAGCAAGTATCGTATCCTACCATTTATTTGGAATTTAACGTGGATGTAAGGTAGCCTATAGTCAGTGACAAGCCTGTATAAATACTGAGTCAAATAAGTAATATAGTGTACTATCTCGCTTCTAATGCACATAGGAGTATAAGCTAAGGTAGACAGATATGTTACTAATCCACGTGGTAGATGCACAGTTAGGTTCGCTGTGAGTGCACATCTTAGTAGCAACCAACTAAAGCAAACATAAGGAAGATAGCTATACCTCGACAAGCTTAATGAGGTGTTTGACAGTCTAACACTAACTGAACAATAAGTGTTGCTTTTTATTCTGAGTAGTGTAGTCGCATCTGAATCCGCTGTCGGTGCGAACACTTTCAAATGTAAGACGGACGAGTATCTTCCCTGGACAAGAAGAATACAATAGTTAAGTTCCAAAAAAATCTTTATGTTAGGCAAATTGTGTAAGACTATAATATCATTAGAGTAGGCCTGTAACATACAGCTTTAATGATATTGTCCAAGCGATAATGAGACATAAGGATTTATAATAGAGTAAGAGAAAATGAGGCGGTATATCTACGCAGCTCTTAGCATAGCTTATAGTCTCATAACGTAACAGTTGACTATATTAATGCGCTTACTCTATTTCTACACTGTGTGAATCAGTGTCAACTTTGTGGGGCTTATATTCATAAATATCTCAATAGAAAGTTAAGCGAGTTGCAATAGCTTAGCTGGAAATTCTTTTATATTATGATATTAGTGCAGGCGAATCAAAGACAGTTTATATTTGTGGTATTGTGGGATATAAACGAGTCAAGTCATTGTAAGACTGGGTAGCATAATACAAAAAAAATCCTAGCTGACCTGTAGCTAGGTGTCCTTAAGGTGAGAATCCTTGACAAGCATGTGGGGCTTATATCTAACAATATTAACTATTATTCATCTAGTGACGAAGCTATTCGACAACTTAAAGCAAATATCACAGAATAAGAAGTTATTAATTATGTATTCGAAAGTTGCAATACATAATATTAGTTAGTATTAGTGCAGACTTAAAAATCATGCAATGTGACAAACTTTATTTATGCTCTGTGTAGAGATAGGTGGTATTCCTGTTCAACATGTCACATATTAGTCCTAAGCGTAGGATAGTCCTTACAGTATCCATAGATTAGCCTATTACATTCATTCTGTAGTATGGATTTGTCATCAAATACTAAGCGTAGTATTGTCAGTATGTTTATATGTGAATATGAATATACTGGCTGCACTCAAACAGGCAACCTTCACGTGGTGAGTGTGTTAAGTAATGAGTTAAATAAATCTTCCAGTTTGTACTCATGAAAACCAATGCCTTTACTTTAATAAATTAACTTAATCAATAAGATATGATAGAAAGAATAGCAGTAATTTGTACATTTTTATTCAGTAGTACTTCAACAATAATATTAGTGTATGCTTTAAATAAACCCTATTCAGAGGTGATAGGTAGAATACTAAAGATATTGGCAACACTATGTACTATCAGTGGAATAGTAGCAATTATTGCTACATTATCTAAAATTGTGTAATAAAATGCTCAGATAGCGAAATAGGTAGACGCTTCAGACTTAAACTCTGATGATTATTGCAATCATGCGGGTTCGATTCCCGCTCTGAGTACAACAATAGTTAATAACAATAAAATCAATTTATATGGAAAAACCAAAGAAATCAGTTCGAATGTGGGTTGCGAGAGATAAAGATGGAAGTCTATATCTGTATAAAAACAAACCTACAGAAAAAACAAATGGTAGTAATCCTCAATGGCTTACAACATCATTTCATGTAATAGGATTAGATCCAGACTTATTTCCATCTGTGAAATGGGAAGACAAAGAACCTACAAGGGTAACTATTAGATTAGCATGATATGATAGTTAAGAGAAGTACTTCGAATAGTATACTCACAAGTATTAGTGAGTTTTTACTTATGTTAATTGCAATAATAATAGTAGCTGTGTTGATAAGTAAACATTATGGAGACTGTAATTATTACAATTATGTAGAGCTTAAAGCACAGTATAAGAACTATATTGTGACTAATAAGTATATACGGAACTCAGACACATATGTGTTAGAACTCATGAATCCTTTCAGTAAAAAGACTGAAGAGGTATATGTTAAAGGCTATTTATACTATAATACTTATTTTGTAGGAGATACTATAAAATGACAAGAAGTAAGAGTCAAAAGTATATATATATCTATGTAGATATAACAAGAGTAAGCCATATCGTGTAATAATACGTCATAATGGTAAAAATATCCAAGTAGGAACATTTGCTACATTTCCTGAAGCCCTTGAGGCTCGTAATAATAAATTACGAGAATTGATGCTAAGAATGCCGTTTGATTCATCTCAGAGATTAGCTATTAAAACTGCACTGAATGATTGTGTAGCTACTTTAAGAGCTGTAGCAAAAATATTAAAATATACAGATGATACTATTTATAATGTAGTTACTAAAGATATTAATAGACTCGCTAAATTAGTAGATAACTTTTAATCATTTAATCAAAAAAACTATGTTCGAACAAGTAAAAGATTACAAAAGTGCTTGTGCTATATTAGGTAAAAAACCTATTGATAAGCGCAGGAAGTTAGATGAGCATGTTATGTCATACATCATGCTGAGTACTATCACTGAAGCAATTAACTTTATTGCCAATGGAAACAAACCATGGATACCAGTCTATCAACAAAACAAACCAATTAAAACATGGTACAGTTGGTGGTATATTGATTGGAACAAAATTAAAGATGGTTCCGGTGCGGGTTTCTTCTCTCTGCGTTCTCGCCGTGGCCTTGGTTATGCGAGTGCTTATGTCGGTACTCATTTGAGGTTCATTAACAGAGAAGCAGCAGAATATGCAGCAAAAACTTTTCAGCCATTGTATATGAAACATATCTTTGGAATTAATTAATTCATATTATTAACTAAAAAACATTTATCAAAAATGGAAAATCTCGAAAGACCAAACAAAGCCCATATTTGGGCATGGATTGTTGCGATAGTAGCGTTCGCGTTCCTTGCAAGTGTGTTAACTTATCTTTTCACAGATAAGATAGACAATCTGTTTAAACCGGAGACGGTTAAGCAAGAACAAACAGTCAATGTAGATACTATTGACACGTATGCTGTACCAACTATACAGGAAATACTTGATACCCGTGAGCATATCAAGGAATATAAGCGTATTGACAGTGTATTTCTTACAATGCCAGACATTATATTAATTGATATTTTGCTTCAACACGGAACATCATTGTCCAATTCCGACATTGTTACAATATATGAATCGAATAAAGAGAGATACAACAATGTAATGAGTGGTGCAAGAGTACAACAATATAAGGATTCGCTCGATAAGTATAACAATACTAAAGATACTGCATTTGTGCAGAGAGAATGAAAGTAATACACTCTCATTTATATAAATCCTTTTTTATTAAGTTGAGTTGCAAATTCCCGTCTACACAGTTTGTGAAAATAGTGTAGACATTCTTCAGAAAATGACAAACCTGTGGGGCGTAAGTAGATATGTCCTGTCTTGAGAATTGGGCTTGCACAATTCAATAGAGCCTAGGGTGCAAGAACATATCTATGATCGTGCAGACGTTAAAATCAGGTACTCCAATAAGATTAGTTTGACAGCTATTTCTGATTATGAGTTAAAACTATTTGAGAGTCAGTAGAAGTGTGTCTTTTTTATTAACAAATGATACTTTCATAGGACAACGATGTATAGTATTTTTTAGTTGGTACTAACTTAAAATAAAATCCAGAGTACCCTGGTCGTCGTCAAAAAACAATTATTAACAATTTAAAAAATATTAGTATTATGAAAATTATCAAAGATTTTCTCTTTTGTAATCAGAAATTTACTGATACAAAGAAAACAAAGCCAACTTGTATCAATGTAATGGCTATTAACAATATTCGTGTTACAAGAAATGCGGCTTTAGGTGGAGAGGAAGTTGTAACAGTAGACATGGAAGATGGTAGCGTTATATTGGCCGAAGATCCTAAAACATTTTTCACTGAATTTACAGATTTGTTAGATGAAGATTAAAGTTGAAGAAAACCGAAAATTGACTGAAATCAAATTCGGCACAGATCATTACTTAGCTAATTTATTAGCTTGTACTAAGATATTAGGTATACCTTTGTCTAAAGCTAGAACATTGTGTAAAGCAACACCTAATACAAACAATCCTGTAGTTCCGCCAATTCCTATCATTAGTAAGTATACTACTGATGAATTGTGTGATGAATTAGATGAGTATGAAATATCAGTATCTATAACTATCAACCAAAAAGTAGTAAAAGAATGAAAGCAATTATTATTCGCTTCGAAGGCACTATCAGAAATGAAGAAGCCTTAATGGGAGCATTTGCTCATGCAATGAGTAACTATGTGACTGTAGAGGATGACCCTAAAGTGGTTATACTAACAGATCAAGAAGTAGATAAAGCTATTATAAACAGTGTCATAGTTACAAAGGAACCGGTATCTAATTCTCATATAGAAGTAATTCGTGAATTCTGTAAGAGAATTATAAAAGAAATAGGTTCTCCTACTATGAAGACACAAGCTCTTCTTAATCAGGATATCTGTAAATTCCTTGTAAATCAGAATCGTGAAACAATTGCTGCTGCAGTAAATATTATAGCAAATATTGATACTACTGCAAAGTATATTCGTCACCGTAAGTTATTGCAGGAATACGGCCTAGCTTGTTTACCAGGCTTATTAAGAGACATTAATCCACTCTTTAAACTCTTCTAACATGGCAAAGACAAATAGAGATTATGAGAAGCTACAGAAGGATTCTAAAAAGAAGCCTAAGCATAAGAAAATGGAGCCTTATAACAGGAAGAAAACATGGAAGTAAACAAAAGTCTATTAGACAAATATCATAGAGCATTACAAAAGGGAAATCCTATAGAAATAGGATTAATTGAAAATAAGTTAGGACTTAATAAAACATTGATTCTTTCAAGAGGATGTTACTTTGAGTATCAAACTTATATTAAAATTCCTAATGTAATAGATAGAGGTTTAATAAACGAATGTCCTACACTTGATAACAAAATCAACTGTAGTGTATGTACTCATGAGTGTAAACTCAGAATGCAACAATTTGAACAGTCCAAGGAGGATACTTCGCCAGAGTATCCGCCCGCTGTTATATATTACTAATTTAAATTGTTAGTAAAATGGTGGATTTCAGTCAACCAAGAACCATTTATGACCAAACCCCTAAAGGGAGATCTCATAGGAGACACAAGTACCTACGGACTATACAACGGTCAACCAATTAACATTGGTCAGAAGAAGGATATGGGTCATCTACGAATAAGAAATACGAATAAGTAGAATGGTTCTTTTTTAAACTCTAAATGCAATGGGTAAGATTATACGTCCTTTAGTTAGGATATACCCAACAGAAAACATCCAAGAAAGAATTAGAGCTGTATCATACTTTGGTAATTTTAGTATTGAATCTGCAAAACTACAATGCAAGAGTAATAATTACAGGTCTATAGATATCTATGTTCGTAATATATTCGTAGCAGTATTAGAAGCGAAAAGAAGATATTTCAAAGGGTGTGATTTTATCGAAATTATTTCGTGATTATTAACTATAGTATCAAACCATTAAAAAGTATCAAATTATGGCAGAAGAAAACAAACTGAACATCTTTGATGTAAACAACGAGAGTGACGATATCCAAGAGTCAATCTCGAATGCAAACAAAGTAACCGATGAAGTAGTAAAGAAAGCAGCCGAAAAGATCGCTGAGCGCCGCAAGGAAAAGCTCACGAACGAACTCATCGACGTGGTTCAAAAGTGTGAATACACTGAGAAATCCGCAGCATTGCAGTTACGCCGTAGTAACCGCGTAAACCAACGTATGAAGACTTATATGAAGGAATTGCATGCAATTGCCGAAGACGTGAAGAGCGGCAAAAAGCCCATTACGGCATGGGACGATGAAGCTCCTGCACTGAAAAAGCAATTCGACAAGGACCTCATTGAGATCGACAAAGATATCGACAAGTCTCAAAGAGAATTGGACGAGATCTTCCCGAACTCATGGTCTTATCGTTGGAATTCTCTGATTCCGCAGCGTAATCGCTAAAGACAGAGAAAAAATAAAAAAAGAGGTTCCGAAACCTGAGTATCTTTGTATCCAAACAGGTTAGTGTTTATGGGGAATTTAGGTGGAAACCGTTAGGTTTGCCAGGAGAAATTGGACGCCACAAGGACCTGAATTAACAGGTCTCATTTAGTATCTTTGTATCAGTAATGAGGAACTACTGTGTACTACTGATCATATGTCTGGGATCGCGACAATAAGATTGTCCCGCATTAGTAATAATGCTGAACTGCCTTAGTCGAGATATCAAATCAGACTGAATAGTGTGTATCTTGTATCATTTACGTTGCTAAGGATCGAACCACGTAAATCCTATTCATATATTATCAAGATCAGTATAAGAGAACTAACCATTCTCAAGACCATAGGGTATATAGCTTTGGTCGGCTATATACCCACAATAAAGTTAACTATAAAAATAGCAGGAGTATTGTATAACATAACGAAGGCCTACCTGTAGAGAGTGCTGTGAAATAGATTATTCTATGAAGTATGGCTTAATTCTGCACGCGAGTTATACTTTAGTTAACTTTAAAGAAATTGACTGTTAGGTCTATTAAATCGTCGTTTGGACGGGGCTATCGTATGCCCCCAGCTCCACTACGTGTTTGGCAATAATATTGCAGAGATTAATTGTCTCCTCATGAGACATAGTATTCTTCATGTAGTTTATTGCTGTAGAGATAAATTGTACGTTACCTATTGTATATCCCTTAGAAGAATCTATTCTATCTAAAGAGGCTGTATAAATAGGATCATTATGATTAGCTTTATATTCTGCTAAACATAATTGTACACCAGTATAAGGGCAAACACCTTTTTGTTCTTCCCATAATTGTTTTAGGTATTCTAAAGTAAGATTAAAATCTTTAAATCTTCTTTTAGCATTTCTAAAATAATATCTAAATGGAGTGTACTGGTCTCTTCTATTATAAGGTTTTAAAGAAGAAGGATTGCCTTTTTGTTTATTATTCTTATTACACATTTTACCACTACAAGCACGTGAGCAATAGTTTGCTCTACCTAATTTAATATTTCTATTATATTCAGAAAGAGGTTTCTCAAACTCCTTTCCACAACAATCACATTTAATAGTGATTAACTTTCTATTTTGTTTATATTTAAGCATATTAGAATATTTTATACTTATATCAACGTATAAAAGTGTGGAGGAGTTCTGTTTATAGTAATTGAAATACAAGGGGCTGAACGGTTTTGACAGCGACATAGAGGAAATAGAATAGGTCAATAAGCAGATAACTGGCAATACAAGTTATGTAATGGATTATAC